>Ga0209208_10002247_pt1 | contig 27626 bp, 22 predicted proteins | sample S1TSphfallax_3_FD_187694 | JGI IMG/M metagenome (GOLD analysis project Ga0209208, IMG submission 187694) | Host-associated microbial communities from peat moss isolated from Minnesota, USA - S1T2_Fd - Sphagnum fallax MG (SPAdes) (version 2) | ecosystem: Host-associated > Plants > Peat moss >...
CGTCCGGACGTTCTGTGTCTCGATCGCGCTGTTCACCGTGGCCTCCTTGCTGTGCGGGCTCGCCTGGAGCCTTCCCTCGCTGATCGCTTTTCGCGTGCTGCAAGGCGCCTGCTCCGGTCCGATGATCCCCGGCAGTCAGGCGCTGTTGATCCAGGTTTTTGGGCCCGCCAAGCGGCCCACGGCACTCGCGATCTGGTCGCTGACGACGCTGCTCGCGCCGATCGCGGGGCCCCTGCTCGGCGGCTACATATCCGACAACTACGTCTGGCCGTGGATCTTTCTGATCAACGTGCCGGTCGGCGTGTTTTGCGCCTCGATCTGCTGGAACAACCTCAAGTCGCAGGAAACACCGACGCGCAAACTGCCGATCGACCGCGTCGGATTGTTTCTGCTGTTCATCTGGGTCGGCACGCTGCAGATCCTGCTCGACAAGGGCAAGGACCTCGATTGGTTCAACTCCCCGATCATCGTCGTCATGACGCTTGTCACGATCGTCGCGTTCACCGCCTGGCTCATCTGGGAATTGACCGATGCGCACCCGATCGTGGATCTGTCCCTGTTCAGGTCGCGCAGCTTCACGCTCGGTGCGGTTGCGTTGTGCCTCGGCTATGCCGTGTTCTTCGGCAACATCGTGTTGATGCCGCTCTGGCTGCAGAGCTTTTTGGGCTACACCGCCACGTGGGCCGGTGTGGTGTCCGCGCCGAGCGGCATCACGGCCGTGGTCGCCTCGGTGGTCTTGAGCCGGTTCATGAGCCGCTTCGATCCGCGCCTGCTCGCCGCAAGCTCGTTCGCGATCTTCGCCGCGTCTTATTTCATGCGTGCGGGACTGACTCCCGACGCTGGGGTGTTCTCGTTCATCGCGCCGCAATTGGTTCAGGGCGTGGCCATGGGACTCTTCTTCATCTCTCTGCTCGCCGTCGTTTTCGACGGGCTGCCGCCCGCGAAGATCCCGGCGGCCTCCGGCATGTCGAACTTCATGCGAATTACCGCCGGCAGCTTCGCGACCTCGCTGACGACGACGCTCTGGGACCGGCGCGAGATACTGCACCAGAGCCGGCTCGCCGACGCGGCGACGGCGTATTCCCCGGTTCTGCAGCAATCCCTCGCGCAACTGCATGCGCAGGGTTTGAGCGACCAGGCGGCCGCGGGCGCACTGACCGAAGCGCTCGTCGGCCAAAGCTATCTGTTGTCCTCCCTCGATTTTTTCTATTTGTCCGGGTGGCTGTGTCTGGCGCTCATTCCGCTGTGTTTCCTCGTGCGTCGACCGGCCGGCGGCGGCCCGGCGCCGGTGGCGGCGGACTGATCGCCTGGTGTTCACCAACACAATGGGGGATTTGGGCAAGATCCGTGACGTCGAGCGGTTCACCGATTGGGAGAGCGACCTCAGGCTCTCCCGCACCGCGCGCGCGGATCGCTGAAAACTTTCAGGGTATCAAGACCACGCGAAAGCGCGCCTTACCGCTCATCATATGTTGATACGCGTCGGCGGCCTTCGCCAAGGGAAAGGTCTCGATCATGGGTCGTATGTTCGATTGCACACTGAAATTCATCGTGTCTTCGGAGTCCGGTGCTGTGCCTGACGGCCAACCCGCGATGGAACGCCGAGCACCAATGATCAAAAAGGGCGAGACCTCGATCGGTTCACCGGTCGCGCCGACCACCAGGAGCTTGCCGTCGATTCCCAGTCCCGCGATCACGGAGCTCATAGTCTTGGCATCCGTGACGGTCGCGAGGATCACTTTGGCGCCACCGAGCTTGGTGAGTTCTGCGGCTGCGTTTTGCGTGGTGCTGTCGATATAGATCTGAGCGCCGAGCCGTTTTGCCAATGGGCCTTTGTCGGCACCGCGCGCAATCGCCACGGTTTTCAATCCCATCTTGGCGGCAAACTGGACACCCAGATGACCCAAACCGCCGACGCCGAGAATGGCGACGAGATCTCCGGGGCCTGCGCCGCTATGACGTAATGCATTGAAGGTGGTGATGCCAGCGCAGAGCAGCGGTGCGGCGTCCTCGGACTTGAGATCATCGGGCACTGACGCAAGCGCCTCGAACGGCGCAATCATGTATTCGGCATAACCGCCGTCATAGGAGATTCCGGGGATCTGCCCGTTCGTGCAGGTGATGAAATCGCCGCGACGGCAGGAATGGCAGTGACCGCAATGACCGCCGTGCCAACCCACACCGACCCGCGTGCCCTTCTTCCAGTCCGGTACATCGGCGCCCACGGCGTCGATGACACCCACTACTTCGTGACCGGGCACGCGCGGATACTGAATGCCGGGAAAGCCACCGGTGACGGTGAACATGTCGCTGTGACAGACGCCGCAGGCTTCGACTTTGATGCGCACCTCGCGCGGCCGGGGTTCCGGGACATCGCGTTCGACGACTTCCAAATTCGCATTGGGTTTCGCAACCTGAACGACTTTCATTTGGGCCATGGCAAACTCCTTGGAGGTTTTTTTGGATGCATGCTAGCAGTCTTCGGCATACGCCGGTATCGGAGCGACCGACCGTAGCGAGAGTGCTACGGAGAGTCCTCGACCATCCAATCCGGGGCCCAGTTGCACTGAACTGCCAATGGCCTCAGCGAGGCGCCGAACGATGGCGAGTCCCAAACCGCTTCCTTGGGGTTCCGACCCCGGTATGCGGAAAAATCGCTCAAAAACCGCGTTGTATAGCTCTGGTGCGATTCCCGGACCACTATCCTCGATATTGAGTTCAACGTTGCCGCCTGAGTGGCGCAGCGTCACCGATACGGCACCTCCTGCGGGTGTGTAGCGGATGGCATTGTCGACCAGATTCTCCACGATCGAATCAAAGGCAAGTACATTGGCCTGTACTTCGGCAGATTCTGGCGCATCCAACGACACCGTGATTGCCTTACGCCTCGCCGCGGGCACGAGCGCCGCCAGTCGCTGCCGCAGTAACTCGGCTGCATCGATGGTTTCCAGTCTTGAAAACGCCGGAGACGCATCGATGCGCGCGGTCATCAATAACTGAGAGAGTAGATGGGAAATACGGGCGGCGCCTTGATCGAGCCGAATCCCGGCGGCACGGCGCGTCTCATCATCACCGGCTGTGATGACATGGTGCGCCGACGCGGTGAGGGCGGCAATCGGCGTTCGCAGCTCGTGAGCGGCATCAGCAAGAAAGCCGCGTTCGGCGTCGAGACGACGGGCCTCGCGTGCCAGCAGTTCGTTGAACGCCTCGACGAGCGGGGCGGTCTCCTCGTAACCGATCTGGTCATCGATGGGGTCTAGGTCCCCCAACCGCCTCTGCGACACGGAGGTTGCCATTTGCTTGATCGGTCCGATACCGTGCTTGGCCGCGCAACCCAACGCGCCGATGCATGCGGCGAAAATCACAATCTGGGATACGCCGATGATGCGAAGCATGGGCCACACGGATGACCACCGAGTAGCATCGCTTTCTGCCACCATCACAGAGATCTTTCCATCAACGCTTTTCATCACGATGGTCCTAAAATGCTCGCCATTCCGCACGACTTCGCCGAAACCGGCAGGTGCCGGCCAAGGCATATCGGTGGCAGCTCCAGCATGGTAGATCACGTGATGGTTCTGATCGAGAACCTGAAAGGTCGCCGAGTAATGCTCGGCGTTGTCCAGAGTCTCGATGATCCCTTCGACGAACACGCGCTCGACTGAGCCGACTCGCTCGCGTAGCTGTACGGGATCGTTGCGGACCGCCGCCGCGGTTTCAGCAAGAATCGTGCAGAAATATCCCATCCGCCGATCGAGATCGCCGTTCTCGTAGCGGGTCATGACGACGAATAGGCATCCAATCAGGGCCGCCCAAATGATGCTCATGGCCAGAATCTGCCATTGGATCAATCGACGGATGAACGATGGGTAGCGCATCAGCCCTCCTCGAGCACATAGCCGACGCCGCGAACCGTCCCAATGACGCCTAACCCAAGCTTCTTGCGCAGGCTGTAGACGTGCACATCGACGGCATTGCTGTCGACACCGTATTCCGCTTCCGACCCGCTTGCCAGTTGGCGTCGGGTGAGGACCTGCCCGGGATTGCTTGCCAGGCGCCATAACAGATCGTATTCCCGTTGGGATAGGTTGACCACATTCCCATGGATCATCACGCGTCGCCGGGCGGTCTCGATGGTCAGGGGGCCGACCTGCCAGACTGATGACTTCTGTGAGCTCCTGCGGCGCAGCAGCGCCCGAATCCGCGACAACAGTTCATCGGTGGCGAAGGGTTTTGGCAAGTAATCATCGGCGCCTGAGTCGAGCCCCAGAACCCGGTCGAGTACGGCGTCACGCGCCGTGAGTATCATCACGGCGCTTTCGGTGGCGCGGTCCCGTGTCCAGCGCAGCAGATCGAGCCCTGACATCCGCGGCAGGACGATATCGATGAGCATGAGATCGAAAGGCTCGCTCTCGATGAATCGCTGTGCGTCCTCCGCCGAGCGGACCCACGTGACGACGTAGCCATGGAATACCAGAATGGCCTGCAGCGCCTCGCCCAGTTGTACATCGTCTTCGGTCAACAGCAATTTCATGTTCGGGGAGCCTAAGGCAGATCCGATGGCGCGCAGCCTCATAGTCGGATTCTGATGGTTATGCGGTAGGATTCTGGAGTGAGGGAATTATCCAGCATCGCCTGGCAGCACGGGAGGGACCTCGATGTCAATACGGAGTTCATTGATCTTATGTGCCTTGATGGCCAGCGTGACGGCCACCCACACCGCGCTGGCGGACGATTCGGCGTCAGCGAATACGCCGCTGCCCGTGGCGTTGGTCAATGCCCTCAACGCGCTATCGCACGGCCCTCACCCTGGCTATCGTGCGAACCATGCGAAGGGTGTGATGGTCGAGGGCACGTTCTTACCCAGTCCGGGTGCTGCAGGCTTCAGCAAGGCGCCGCATTTCGCCCACGGTGTGCCGGTGCTGGTCAGATTCTCCGACACCACCGGTGTGCCCACTGTGCCGGATGCCGATCCGCATGCGAGCCCGCACGGTATGGCGATCCGCTTCCTGTTGCCCAACGAAGGGTTCACCGACATCGTCAGCATTTCGGCCAACGGGTTTCCGGTGGCCACGCCGGAGGACTTCCTGGCGTTCTTACAAGCGGCAGCACAGAGTGGGCCTGACGTGCCGAAGCCCACGCCCATCGAGACCTTCCTTGGCGCCCATCCGGCGGCCGTCAAGTTCGTGAGCACGCCGCGGCCGCCGCCGGTGAGCTTCGCGACGCTGACCTTCTACGGCGTCAACGCGTTCAAATTCACCAATGGCAACGGCCAGACTCACTACGCGCGCTATCAAATCGTCCCCGTGAGCGGCAACCATGCGCTGACGGAGGAACAGGCAAAGAGCGCAGGGCCGGATTACCTCATGGACGAGTTACCCCGGCGACTGGCGCGGGGACCGGTCAAGTTTCGTTTGGTTGCTCAAGTCGCCGAGGCGGGGGACTCCGTCGATGATGCGACCTCGGTGTGGCCCGACGAGCGCCGCCAAGTCCTGTTGGGAACGATCAGCTTGCAGCGTCCCGTCAAGGATCAAGCGGCCGCTCAGAAAGCCATCATGTTCAGCCCTTTGAATCTACAGGCGGGCATTGAACCCTCCGCCGATCCCGTCTTGCTTGCACGACCTGCAGCCTATGGCGTGAGTTTCAGCCAGCGCATCCGTTGACTCTGTTCCCGGCTTCACGTTTTGCGCCAAGGATTTCCAGCGCCGTTTCAACGAAGAGTCGTAGGGGCCCGGAGCGTTGGGCGCGATTTGGGTAATACAGGAAATAGCCGGCCACCTTGGGCGCGAACGCGTCGATTACCGTCTCGAGCTTGCCGCTTCGCAGGTCCTCCGCCACGAACGGTTCCGGCGCGTAGGCCAAACCCAAATCGAGCTTCGCCATCGAGGCGCACAGCAGACCATCGTTGGTCACGATACCGCCGCGCACGGGTATGCGCCATGTCCTGCGGCCGCGCTCGAATTCCCAGGCATACGGTGCACCGGTGGTGGGTGAGTGGAACGTGATGCACTCATGATGCAGCAGATCCTCGGGCCGTTGCGGAATACGGCGCTTGGCGAGGTACCGGGGTGTTCCCACGACCACGAAACGAAATGCCTTCGTGAGTCGCACTTGAACCATATCCCGCTCGATGATCTCGATCAGGCGCACGCCGGCGTCGTAGCCTTCACGGACGATATCCACCAACCGATCTTCGACCACGATGTCGACGTCGATGCGGGGGTGCCGCTCTCGGAATAGCGGCAGTACCGGCACGATGACGAAGGGCACAGCGGACCGCGGCACCGAGAGGCGGACCCGGCCGACGGCCTCTCCGGCTTGCGCTGCCGCCGCATGGAACGCAGAGACCACCTGGCCGAAGGCCGGCCCGGCATTCTCAACCAGGCGTCGGCCCGCCTCCGTCAGAGAAACGCTGCGGGTCGTGCGCACGAGGAGAACGACCTTAAGTTGCGTTTCGAGTTGCTGAACAGCCTGGCTGACGGCGGATCTCGATACCCCCAGTTCGCGTGCCGCGCCGCTGAAGCTGCGGTGCTTGGCGACCGCCAGAAATGATTGGAGCTGAGGAAATGGCGGGCTATTCACTGATGGATCGCCACGAAAAGGAACCTTGCTTAAGCTGCCTCCCATTGCCCACCATTGTCAAGTATGGCTTAACAGCCCGTCCGGCTCCGGGTGGCTAGTACTGTGAGGCACGCGGGCGCATTCTGGCGTGAAGTCGGCTGCCTTGCGGCCCTCATCAAACGACAAAGGACAGTTCATGGACATCAAACGCAACGGCACCCGCCCCTCCCTACGCGGGCCTGCGGAGCATTTCACCGGCTCTGTGCGGGTGGATCCGCTGTTTCAGTCGAGCGCGCCGGCCCGCGTCGGGGGCGCATACGTGACCTTTGAACCCTGCGCGCGCAGCGACTGGCATACCCATCCCTTGGGTCAAACGCTCATCGTCACTTTCGGCTGCGGGCTGCATCAGCGCTGGGGCGGTCCGATCGAAGAAATCCATGCGGGCGACGTGGTCACGGTCGGACCCGATGAGAAGCACTGGCACGGCGCGTCGAAGGTCGCGGCCATGACCCACATCGCGATTCAGGAGTCGCTCGACGGGAAGAACGTCGAGTGGCTCGAAAAGGTCACCGACGCGCAGTACTCGGGCGACCCATCGTGAGGTGAATGCGGAGGAATGTCCCGACCAACAGACGTCGATCAATGGGATGACGAGAGGGCTGCACGGCGCCCCGGGGTATCGAGCCGCTTTTCCGGGCGCATTTTTCCGCTAATATGGATCAGCCGGAGTAAGACTGCTGCTTCCATCATCGTGTTCAAGGCATCGTCGGATCCGCCCCGCAGAGTTGCATCCAGGTGCCTCGCTTGAACGGAGAACGATGTTGTCCCAACGGACTTTTTGCGTAACTCATGAAGAACCGCTCGTGCCGGATCATCTCGCGGACTTCGTCATTGGCATCGGCGGGTATCACCCCACCCGCGGGGCACATATCTCGGCACTCGATACCTTTTGGGATGGTATGCGACCTTATTCCTACGGTGCTGCCGGCAATTACGTAATTCCTCGAGCCATCGACGCAGCGGGCGCCGCCGATTTCACGGGCGTATTTTCGCACCGCAAGATCATCGTGAGGACAAAAGTGGGAGAGCCTTCGCCGATCATGGATTTCTATCGGGAAATCAGCGTATCCGAGGCGATGGATATCCCTCGACACGAGATCGAGCCCCGACCGGGTTTCGACTTTCTCATCGGGTTCCCGCTCATCTTCAAATGCGGCGTCGTCGAGCACTACATCGACGCACATCTGGGTATCGACATTTTTGAGTATGTCTCCATGGCCGTCGAGATCGGAATATTGACGCTGGATCAGGCTCAGGAGTTTGCGAAGGAAAAAGTGTTCATTCCCGGCGGCTGCGAGCTGGGTGTCTATCGCACTGCCTGGATTCGCCCGGTACTTGAAAAACTCGAAACTTTGGGGCGGGAATTCGTGACCCGCCGTGCGCCCCGATTACGAACTTATGACAACTTCCAAGTGCGGGCCGTGGGGTTTCTTGCCGAGCGGCTGGGCTCCTTCCTGTTGCTGAGCGAACTCAGGCAGCGATTTCCGCGGGGAATTCCGCATGAGCTCTGCGGCTATCTTTGCGTCATCTGTCCTCCCGGCAGTTCCTATCAACCGGCAACCGTGTGACGACCGGGGCCGGTGGCAATCGCGTTCACCGCGAGCCGCCGTTTAGCGCACGTGTTTCTTCGCGAGAACCATGGCGATGGATTTTTCGGCGCGGCCGACGCGGGTCTTGTCCTGCTTGGCATCCGCGACCCAATCGGCGAATTCCTTCCGGTGAGAATAGCTGAGTGACTGGAACGCCGCCTCGGCTTCAGGATGGGATTTGAGGGCGCGCCTCAGTTCTACTGGGACGTCGACGACACGTTCCGAGCGGTCAACCTCCATGGTTACGGAAACCAGATCGCCCGCCGCGGCCTTGGCGCCGGCCTGCAAGATCTTGTTCACCGCCATGGCGTGCGTGCCATCGCCCTGCGGCAGCAAGGAGTTCCTGAACGGAAACCCATTCATGGTCCCCATGACGGAGACACGTGATTTGCTGCCGAAGGTTTCTTGCACGCTGAAGGGAATCTCAAGGAAGGTCCGGGCTCCCGCCGGACCCCGTGCCGTAAGCCGTGCCTTGAATGCCTTGCCCACCTCATCCTCCTTGAAAAGCGAATTCTCACGGAGTGGCAATGCTGCATTTTACAACTCTTCCTCGTGGCCGCCAATTCACGGATGCCAAGGTCTACCTGCTGCGTAAAATCTTTATCAATCGAAGAGACGCGGGATCGAACACTGCAAGGAGCGGCCACGCACGTCCGGTGAGCGCAATACAATTGTCCTGATCGGGAGAGAGCCCCAACTCGGTCATTTTGGCCGCCAGCACCTTCCTGTCGGCCACGGAGAAATATTTCAGCTGACTTACTTTCTTGAGCTGCTTGCGCAGCGTCGGCAGTCCCGCTTCCCATGGTCGATAGTAGCGAGGCATTGAAATGACGTCGTCGCCGCCGGACACCGCTGACTGAATGATCTTATTCTGCTCATCGCTGTTGTCCGGTAACGGCGCCCAGATCCACTTGGGCAGGTCGTACCAATGGGGCAGGATCGCTGCCGACTGTTGCCGCGCGAGCGCAACTTCCTGAGGATCGATGTCGTAGGCCTGAACGACCTGCAGAACGTCTTCGGAAAAGGCGTAATACATCGGTCGGCCATTCCACAATGACACGGCGCCGTAGGTGAGTGCGCAGAGCTGCAAGGCACCGATCACCGCGATATCGCGCATCAGCGTGCTGCGCGGCTTGGCGGCGGAGGCCACGACAAACGTCAGCAGCGGACCCGCGACGAGGTCGACGCCCGCGAGTACCCGCGTGACGTTGGCGGCATCGGCCAAGTACCAGCCGGGCCAACGGTACCAGCCCAGATACAAGCCGCCGAGAACGACCGTGAGTACGGTGAGGCTTCCGAGAAGGTGAAATGCCAGTGCTTTGAGTCGAAACCGCATGATCGTCGTCAATCCCTGCCCGGATGAATTCGCGCCCCTTGGCGGGGCTTTCTCGAGAAAATTCTGGCATTGAAGGGACTGCAACTGTATGGACCGCGTCACAATCGCCGGGCAAATCGCGGCTCGTCGGCCCCATCGCGCCCGCGTGGGATGCGGACGGTTCGTATACCATTGGCCCGGGAGGGGACGGCGGATGCCACATTTCATGACGACAAAGTTCAAGGGTGCGGGAGGCTTGCCACCCGCCGGGATCGCCTGCCTGATCGTGGCGGTTTGCCTGTGCTTCGCGCCCTGCCGCGCGCGGAGCGGTGCGGCGCCTCCGCTCCCGCGTCGGGCGCTCTTGACGAGTGACTTCCTGCTGGCCGACTGGTCGGGTGGCCTGCTCGCCAATGCCGCCTTCATGCCCAGCGCCGACGCGGGGCCGCCGCATGAGGCTTTCTTGGGCACCTTGGCGTTGCGCGAGACCCTGATGACGCTCAAGCCGCGACCGCCTGCCACTGTCGAAGTGCGCGGGCAGAATGTCGCGCTTTTTCCGTCCGTCAAGCTGGCGTTTTTCTCCGACGCCGGGGATCTCGTGCCGTTCACTCAGGATGTGATTCGCGGTGGGACGGACGGCGCGCGCCAGAGCTACTGGGACATCATCGTGCAGCCGGGTCGCGAGTGGTCGGAACCGGGTGATGGGGAGTGGTCGCGGGCGGCTTTCCCGTTTGCCTTGGTCAATTCTCTCGAGGGAGAGACTCACAACGGGATCGCCTCCTTCCTGTACAAGGCCGGCCGGGTATCGAACCTGCGATTCCAGATCGTTCAGCAAACCTCTCCGTTCTACGTCAAGCAGGCGTTTTTTGCCGCGGGACTGGTTCCCGCCACGCTGCTCGCTGTCCCGCCGCGCCGCGTCGCCGACCCGGATATTGCTGCCTTGTCGAAGATCTATGAACAGTCGCTGGCCGGTGCGGTGCACATCGCCGATTGGAGCACGCTGGCATCGAAAGTGGGAGCCGACCGGTTGGGTGGCTTCGACGGCAGGACGCCGGTACGCGATATCGTTCTGGCGGGGTTGGATTTCGGCGGTACGTTTTACCTCGAAGAATGCTTGAGCGCCGGCGGCCCGCTGCCATGGTGTGACCGGGCGCGGTTCGGGGTGTGGTCGGCCACCAAGGCATTGGCCAATGAGACGGCGCTGCTCCGATTGGCGCAGAAGTTTGGACCCTCGGTCTTCGAGGCCAAGATCGCCGACTTCGTGCCGCAAGCGGCACAGCACCCTGGCTGGGAGGGGGTGCGCTTCGAGGATGCCATCGACATGGCGACCGGCATTGGGGCTGGGAGCACCAAGATCGACCCGAACGATATCAGCGACGGGTATCTCACCGATACCAGTTACGACGCGTGGTATTCCGCATCGTCCGTGCAGGCCAAGCTCAAGATCATGTTCGATGCCGGCGGGGTATATCCCTGGGGTCCTGGCAAAGTCGCGCGCTATCGTGACCAGGACATGTTCGTTCTCGGTGTCGCGATGGATAAGTTTCTCAAATCGAAGGAGGGACCCGCGGCGGATCTTTGGTCGATGTTGCAACATGAGGTCTTCGAGCCCATCGGTATCTACTATGCACCGACCAATCGGACCCTCGAAACGGACGGAAGTGCGGGTCAACCCCTCATGGCCTATGGCTACTATCCGACCATCGGTGACATGGTGAAGATCGCACGGCTATATCAAAGCGGAGGAAAATTTGGCGATGTGCAGATTCTCTACGCGCCGCGTATCGCCTCGCTGCTGGCCGGCCCGGAGCCGCGCGGTCTGCCCACCGGCGAGCACTTTGCCTTTGGCGAGGTTCGCTACACCAATGCATTTTGGGTGGCTCCGTACCGATCCGGTGCCTGTGAGGTTTATTATCCGCGGATGATCGGCTGGGGCGGAAATGTCGTCGCGCTGTTGCCGGGCGGAACCGTGGGTATCCGCATCGCGAAGAGTTCGGGGGACGCGGGGGATGCGTTCAGTAACACCGACGGGATGGCCGAGGTTGCGCAGCGCTTGACCCATTTTTGCAACCCGCCATCGAAGGCCCAAGGCGCCGCCGCTTCAGTCGAAGTCAGCCGGTAGGGACGGGTCTTCCGCATGCCGAAACATGAGCTCGATCTGCGGCACGGTGCTCCGCCCCTGAGATAACGGCGGCAGCCGGTCGCGGGCGAAGAAGCCTACCTCGCTGGTTTCGTTGCTGGGCGTGGCACTACCACCGGTCAATTCGCAGATGAAAAACAGCTTATAGATGTAATCGAGATGCCGGGGCGGGTGGCGCAGCCGGTAGTCGTGAAGAGCAGCCAGTTTGACCGCCCGCGCGGCAAATCCGGATTCTTCTGCAATCTCGCGCACCACGCATTCGGCCGGCGATTGATTCACGTCGGCCCATCCGCCGGGCAGCGTCCAGCCTCCGTCACTCCGTTCGCGTACCAAGAGCACCTGGCCGTCGCGAAATGCAGCCCCGCGCACGTCGACTTTGGGGGTGGCGTAACCGAGGTCCGTATTCTTGAACAATTCCAGCACGGCCTTCGTATCGTGCCCGGCGCCCTGCGCAATCATGGCGGCAGCCAGTTCGCGCACTCGCTCGAAGCGCTGACGGTCGAAAGAGTCTTGCGTGAACGTCAGGCCGATTTGCGCAATCGCGCGCAGTTCGCGGCCGATCGACAGCCACTCGGGTTCGGTGTCGGTCATCCGCCGCCGCCGCCGCCGGCCACGGCGCAGCTCGAATCCAACAACAGCTCGCCGGTCTGGCCCGTGCCCGTGATGAGCACGAATCCCGGACCCGACGTGTACTGCATGCCGGCGATGATCACGGTGTAATCGCCGATATGGTCGGTCACGCCCGGTTTGAGCTTTGCCACCAGTTCATACGGGCTCGTGCCATTGAGGTTATCGCCCAAGAGCCGCATGGCGTCGTACGGCGATCCGCCCACGGCGACAGGTGTCCATCTATCGGTCAATTGCCCGGCGATGGAATGCAGTTGGTCCGCCACCTCTTGGCGGAGGCACTCCATGTGAATGTGGTACTGATTCTGACTGCGCGATTGGGCCTTGTTGACGGCCAGTCCGATCGCCGTTCTGGGCACCGGGTGACCGACGAATTTGGTAATCACATCGCGAGCCCGCCACGCATCGGCGAAATAGTTGGGTGTGTCGGGGTCCAGCAAGTCGCTGGCATCGATCCCGGTCATGGTGGGCACCGGAATCAGAAGGTAATGGGCGCCTCCTTTGCGATCCGGCAGTACGGCGTATCCAGCTTCGTCACTGTTCGGATCCGCCAGAAAGAGTCGCTCGCAGGGCGCAGGGTCACGCTGCTGGCGCCAATTGACGACGCACTGATTCTGAACGATCTGCCGGAGTGCATCGCGGCCCGCGTCCGGAGGCAAATCGGGCGATTTCTCGCCGGGAGTATGCAGAGTGCCTTTGCCGGCAGCCGACAAGGCGACGCCGACTGCGGCGGCTGTCACGAGAATTTTGCGTAAGGCTGCGTTCACTGGGGTCCATCTGTTGCCGTATTCCGCATCATTGCAAATCACCGATAAATTATCGACCGCTTTGTCGATTCCCCAAATGCGTTCCCGCGGGTCGGTACTCAGATGCGTGGAACTGCGCCATAGCGGCCGCGAAGATAATTCTTGGCGATCGCCTCCCGTTTTCGGGGCCCCGTTCGTTGCAGCGGCAGCAGGCTCGTCGCGCGATCCTCGTTCAATTGCGCGAGCCAGATTTCATCCCGGCGCAAGAAATTGAGATCCATCAGCGTGGTGTTATGGCTGGTCAACAGCAGCTGTGCGCCGTGACTCGATTCCGCCGGATCGTTGATCCGCCGCACGAGGAGGCGCGCCACCAAGGGATGCAAACTGGTGTCGAACTCATCGACCAGCAGCAACTTGCCGTGATCGATGGCGTCGATGAGGGGTGTGAGGAGCCCCAGGAGGCGCAGCGTCCCGGACGACTCGAAGGCTGCGTCCGACCAGATCGAGTCCGAGCCGCGATCGTAGAGGAACTGAATGCCGGTGCGTGCGGCCGTACCATGCGCGGCCTCAGGCGCTTCATCACCGTGCGTCACCCGGATATCGGCGATGCCCAGGCCGGCTGCCTGCAATAGCTGCACCATGCGGGCCTTGAAGACGGGATCGCCGAGCCGGCTCGCCGGCCGTTCGAGATCGTGGATGTCAGTCGGTAGGACGGTCTCCACGCAGTGTTCCATCCAGCGCATGAACGGGCCGAGCTGTGTCGAGCCCAATCTTGCCGCTGTCGTCACGAAGAGCGCGGAACCGCGAGTCGACTTGCGCCACCTTTCACGCGGGCCGTGGAAGTTGGGCGAGAATGGAGCCCACACGTCGCGTTGTGCCGCCGGATCGAACTGCCGATCGAACCAACGCTGTGACTTGCCCGTGCGATAGACGAGCAGGCGCTCGCGCAGGATGCGCTCGCCATCGTAGGCAATCGCGTAGCGGTAGCGTATCCGGGTCAGCAGCAAATCTATTTCGAACTCGGTCGGAGCCATCGCTTGGGTTCCGAAGCGGAAGGGCGTGTAACGATCCCGGAACTGCGTGGCCGACAAGTCTGCCGACTGCAGGACGAGGTCGCGCAACATCGCGATGGCCAGTATGAGATTCGTCTTGCCGCCGGCATTGGGACCGAAGACGATGGCCGCCTTGGAGACGCGAGGCACGGCCCTCATGCCCGTCCGCATGAGATGCGTCGATTCATGCATCCGATCCGATGAAGTCAGAAAGCTGAACGTTTGTTCATGCAAGAAGGAGCGAAAATTTTGGACCTTGAACCCGATCAGCATGGCGGTCCTTCCCGTCGTACCCGATTAGTGTAACGCCGGTGTCCCGAGCGGCCGAGGCCCTGGGCGGTCTGATCGACTGTGATCCACCGGGTGAAGTGCCGTCAGGACGAGGACCGCGTGATCGTAGGACTGCGGACGACGTGGTCGGGTGCCTTCGGGTGGACGACCGTTCCCCAGCGGCCTGGTGGGCTTCCTCAAGCCTGGCGGGCTTCCCCTAGTAGGTGAGGGTCAGAGTGTCGCTGACATCGTCGGCATTGATCGTCATGGGAATGGCGACGACCGGCACGATCACCCGCTTTGCCAGCCACTCGTTTAACATATCCAACGGCATGGGTTTGGCATACAGATAGCCTTGTGCGATGTCGCAGCCGAAGCTTCGCAACCGCTCGGCCGCACTTTCCGTTTCGATGCCCTCGGCGACGACCTTGAGACCCAGGCTGTGGCCCATCTCGATGGCCGATCGAACCACGGCGGCGTACTCCGCTTCGGCTTCCAATCCTTGGATGAAGCTGCGGTCGATTTTGACTTCGTCGGCCGGCATGCGGGCCAGATGGCTCAGCGAGGAGTAACCCGTTCCAAAGTCGTCGATGGAGATGCCGACCTTGAGACCGGCGAGCGCATTCAACATGCTGAGCGCGCTGGCGGGGTTTTCGATGAAGCCGGACTCGGTCACTTCAAGGGTCAATAGCGACGGCGGCAGTTGGTGACGGCTCAAGAATCCGGCCACCCGGGCGACGAGGCGGGCATCGGCGAGATCCTCCGCGCTGATGTTGACCGATAGCGGTAGCGGCCTGCCGGTGCGATACCAAAGCGCACCCTGTGCAATGGCTCGGTCGAGAGTCCACCGCGTCAGACGGCGGATGAAACCGGTCTGTTCCGCAAAAGGGATGAACGCCGCCGGGCTTTGCATTCCGCGGGTCGGATGCTGCCAGCGGATGAGAACCTCCGCACCCGACACGCGGCCCGTGGCCATTTCGATCTGAGGCTGAAAGAAGAGGCGGAATTCATTGTATTCGATCGCCCGCCGCAACTCGCCGAGCAACGACAACTGGTCGCGTGCCGATGGATTGCTCTCGCTATCGTAAACGGCGAGCGGACGCTTCTCCCGCCGCGCCCTCTCGAGCGCAAGATCCGCCCGCCGCAGCAGGTCCGCGGGCGTGTGTGCCTCGTCTGCCCGGATCGCCAGGCCGACAGTGACACTGATGTCGACCGGTTGGGCTTCGACGAACACGGGCTCGGAAAGCGCCACCAGCAACGAGGCACCCCAGGCCTGCGGGTCAACGTCATCCGTCAACACGGTGAATGCGGCGAACTCGTCGGCCGCCAGGCGCGCAACCGCCGCGGTGACAGACGGCACGGCGGCCAGCCGTTTTGCCGTCGTCGTGAGTACGGCGTCTCCCACTGAGAAGCCGAGATGTTCATTGATGCGGCGAAAGCGGTGCAGGTTGATGATGGCGACCGCAATGGGCGCACCGGCGGCGAGCTGCAGGGTCTCGCCCAACCGGTCGCTGAAGCCGGTGCGATTCATGAGCCCCGTCAGAGCGTCCTGATAGGCCAGGCGACGGATGGATTGATCGCGGCTCATCACCGCCTGGCTCATGAGCTGCAAACCCTCGGCGAGCACCCCGATTTCATCGCTGCGTGCCACGCCCGCCGGTACATCGTAGGTCCCGTCGCGGACCTTGCCCACCGAACGCGTGAGATCGGCCAGCGGCCGGGTGATGGTGCGAGCGATCCAGAAGGCAGCGCCCGCAAATCCGATCAGGCTGATGACCGCAATGACGATGAGTTCGTTCGTCAGGCCCTCGAACGGTGCGCGCGCATCGGCCAAGGATTGGGCCAGCGCCTCCGCGTCGCTGCGTCCCTGTCTTGCTGTGCTTGGCGTCCAGCCCCCACCTTTCATGACCTCCTGCTGCCACCCCGCGCCTCCGCGCTTGAGCACCGACACGCCGAGGCCGTCGATATTATCCAAACCCCGTTGCGCGTTCTTATCGAGTTCGAAACCCATGACGATCCACGCCACCGGTTGCGGCATTTTCAATTGCACGGCTATGAGCTGGTAAAGCGCGTCATTGCTCACCATGACGTTGGGCGCGCCTTCTCCGGTCGATTGTTGCAAGGCGTCGATGGGAAAGGTCGATCCTGGGGCGGCGCGTAGCCCCGAGGCGGCGATGACGTGGCCGTCGAGTGTGGTTACGATGGCGAGTGCGGCATTGATCCGTTTATTGCTGTCATCGAGGGTCGACACCAGGGTGTCGGTGTCCCGGGCGGCTACCGCATCTTTGAATGAATCGTCATGGGCGACTGCGCCTGCGGCGGACCGCAACAGCAGCCGGTTGTTCTCCAATTGCTGTTTGACCGCGCGCAATTCGTTGCCGCTGTTGGCAATCTTGACGCTCGCCAATGCCGCTGCGAGCACGGCGGCCAGGAGCAGAAGGAAGGTGAGCGCGATTCGGGTTCGGAGCGACATGCGCGTCAATCGGGGAGATTCGGCGCCGTTTCCCGTGCGGGGTCCAAGTCGACCGTCAGCGGCAGGAGCATGGGGTCGCTGCCCACGCTGATCTCGCGCGACGCCACCAGGTTACGCAGCTTCGGATGCCATACGCGCAGGCGATAGTTTCCCGCCGGCAGATTCAAATTCGCGGTGGCGGTGGCGAGGATCTTGGCAAAGTAGGGGGTATCGACCACCACCACGAACGCCACCATGCTGTCGTGAATGTTGCAGCCCAGGACCAGCAAACCGGGTTTGTCGAAGGTGACTTGCTCATGATGCGAGCTGGCGTACAGCTTGATCTTGAAGGGGTGCGGCGGTGACACCGAATAAACCTCGTGGCGAATGCTGTCGCTGTTCGGCAGGTCGACCGTGGTGCCGGTGCGGATCACGCTCACCGTGGGCTTGAAATGCTTGTCGATCTGGTCGATCACGGCCGGACCGTGCCCGGGCGGCGGCGCATTGCCATCGAGAGGATCAAAGATGACGACCGTATCGACCGCCGGCTGGCCCGCCGGGGTTTTCGCGCTGACGGAAACAACGCCCGCCGACGCAGCATATGTCAAACAAAGACCGAGGAAAGCGGCCCCTCCGAGGCAACGGTGGATGCTCATTCCGCAGGACCCGCGTTGGAGCTCTCGGAGACGGTGGACTTAAGGCGCGGCGGTCCCCCTTGACCTTCGGGCGGCTCGACAACATCCCGCTTGGTCGGCGCCAGGAGGCGCAGCAGTTCATTGGTGGCACTCAAGGAAGTGCCACGCTCCTTGAGCACGCCCTGCAGCACTTCCACCATGCGGTAGAACTGGGCCTCGGTGATATGGTGCCCTGCATGCACTTCTTTCATTGAATCGCCGGAATAGTGGCAAGGGCCACCGGACAAGTCGCAAATCTGCTCCGCCAGCAGCCGTTTGATCCGGTCGAGATTGGAGCCGCGGAAGCTCGGACCCAAGAGCGGGTCGCTGACCACTCGATCGATGAGCGTATCCGCGATGGCTTTGACGCCCGGTTCGCCGCCCAAGCGCAGATACAGCGTATCCGCCGCGTGGGCGCTCCAGCAGCATGCCGCGCCTATGAGCACGAGCGCGCAAATGCGAAGTGTGACAGATGTCATAACTATGTTCCTTAGGTCAGTAGGCTAGTGGTGCTCACGTTTCGAGGCTGTGCGCTTGCACTCAATATTCGGCGAGAAGCACCGTTAACTTGAGTGTTATCGCCGCGATGTTGAAGCTCCGATGAAACACCTACTGCTCTGCCTGACGATTCTCGCTGCTCTGCCGGCCGCCGCCGGCGATCGGCTCGAATGGACCGGTGCGGTGACCCAGATCGAAGGCGCCGCGGGCGGTGGCCTGGTTCCGTGGGCGCTGATCGGCGGTTTGGGTACCGATCAGCAGATTGGCGCCACGGGCTTCCTCACCTATGTGGACACCCGGGACTTCTCGTTACGCGCGGGCGGGGCCAGCGTAGGCGTCGATGATCGGGTCGAACTGTCGGTGGCCCGGCAGCGTTTCGATGCCGGTTCGGTCGTGCCGGGCCTGACGCTGGGGCAGGACATCGTCGGCGCCAAGGTGCGGCTGCTGGGCGATGCGGTTTTCGCTCCCGATAAATGGTTGCCCCAGGTGGCGCTGGGGGCTGAGTGGAAGCGCACATTGGATTTCGATCAAATTCCCGAGGCGGTCGGGGCTGCCCACGGTGAGGATGTCGATGTGTACCTGGCGGCGACGAAAGTGTATTTCGCGGCGCTGGCCGGGCACAACGTGGTCATCGATGCCACTTTACGGCGCACCCGCGCCAACCAGTTCGGACTCTTGGGATTCGGCTCCTCGGGCAGAGGCGGCGACGAGTACCGGTATATGCCGGAGGCGTCCGCCGCCGTCTGGTTGACCGATGATCTCCTGTTCGGTGGCGAATATCGCGATAAACCGAATAACTTGAGCGCATTTCGCGAGACTTCTGCAGAGGACCTGTTCCTTGCCTGGGCGCCGGTAAAGAACGTGACAGTGACCGCCGCATACGCCGATCTCGGCAGCATCGCCGGCAAACCCGCCCAGCGTGGCATCTACCTGTCTCTCTGGCTCGGAATTTGACGTGAGTTAAGGCTTGAGGCGCCGTACTATACGCGGCCCTATGCCCGTCGTACGCCTCGACAAAGTTTCCTTGAGTTTCGGCTTGAAGCCGCTGCTCGACGACGTCGTGCTCCACGTTCGCCGGGGGGAGCGGGTGTGTCTTCTCGGCCGAAACGGCGAAGGCAAGTCCTCGCTGCTGCGGGTCATCACTCGCGAGGTGGTGCCGGACAGCGGTGAGGTCTGGGTCCGACCGGGCGTCAAGGTGGCAAGCCTCGCCCAGGAGGTCTCCCCGTCCTCCGATCAGACTGTCCTCGAGGTGGTCATGAGTGGGGTGGATCGCGGCTTGCACGACGGCGATTGGCAGGCCGAACTCCAAGTCGATCAGGTGATTTCGCGCCTCGAATTGGATCGCGACGCGCGGCTCGGCTCTTTGTCGGGCGGTTGGCGGCGCCGGGTGATGCTCGGCCGTGCCCTCGTTTCGGAGCCGGATTTGTTGCTGCTCGACGAGCCCACCAATCATCTGGACATCGAGGCGATCACCTGGCTCGAGGACCGCATGATGGAATTCGCGGGCGCGTTGCTGTTCATCAGTCACGATCGCGCCTTCGTGCGCCGCCTGGCGACCCGCATCGTCGAACTCGACCGCGGCCAGCTCAAGGGTTGGCCCGGCGGCTACGATGCGTACGTGGTGCAAAAGCGTGCCGCACTCGAGGTCGAAGCAAAGCATGCCGCACTGTTCGACAAGAAGCTTGCCCAGGAGGAGATATGGATCCGCAAGGGGGTGCAGGCGCGGCGCACCCGTAATGAAGGGCGGGTACGCGCGCTCGAGCAACTGCGCCTCGAGCGCAGCGAGCGCCGCGAGCGGATCGGCCAGGTCGATGTTCGGGTGCAGGAGGCAGGGCCTTCCGGCAAGTTGGTATTTGAAGCCGTCGATGTGACCATGCAATTTGGCGACCTAACCGTCATCCGCGATTTCTCGGCGCGCATCATGCGCGGCGACCGCATCGGCATCATCGGCCCGAACGGCTCGGGCAAGTCCACGCTCATCAAGCTGCTCGTCGGCGACTTGGAGCCGACAGCCGGCGCCATCCGCCGCGGCACCACGTTGTTGCCGGCTTACTTCGATCAGCAAAGGGATCAGCTCGATCCGGCCCAATCCATCATGGACAATGTGACCGGCGGCACCGGCGACACCATCACCCTCGATGGCCGTGCGCGGCATGTCTCGAGCTACCTGCGGGATTTTCTGTTCCCTCCTGAACGGCTGCACGCGCCGGTCAGCATGTTGTCCGGCGGCGAGCGCAATCGCCTGTTGTTGGCGCGACTGTTCGCCAAGCCCAGTAACCTGCTGGTGATGGATGAGCCCACCAATGACCTCGATGCCGAGACGCTCGATCTGCTCGAGGAAATGGTGGCCGATTATGCCGGTACTCTGTTGTTGGTCAGTCACGACCGAGCCTTTCTCGACAATGTCGTGACCAGCACGCTGGTGTTCGAAGGCGCGGGCGCCGTTCGCGAATATGTCGGTGGATACAGCGATTGGCTGCGCCAACGTCGGTCGAGCGCCGTATCGACGGGCGCAGCCACCAGCGCACGCTCCGGCGCCGCACCCCCGGCATCGGCGCCCGGGCCGGCGGCCGCGCCGAAACCGCGCAAGCTATCCTACAAGGATCAGCGAGAGTTGGACGGCATGCCAGCCTTGATCCAACGGCTCGAGGCGGAACAGGCGAGACTGTCCGGGCTCATCGGCGACCCGGAGCTATTCCGCAAAAGCCCCGACGCCGCCGCCGCCGCAGTCAAGGCGATGCAGGCTGTCCAGGGCGAGCTCGAAGCGGCGTTCTCGCGCTGGGAAGCATTGGAAGCAAGGATGGCTCCCCCAGCATGACGACCTCATAGAATGACGATCTCAACGCCGGCTACGGCCGCGCCCCATGAGATCGCTGGGACTTGGAATCGGTCCCGCAGAGTCCGGAATGACCAGGGACGAGGCCTGTTCACGGCGCATTTCCTGGAGTTCCCGCATGGTCTGTTGCACCGCCTGTTCGGCGGCGGCGCCGAATTTCGCGATCGCACCGTCCAAGGTCGGAGAATCGAGTTCGAAACTGATCGGGACGGCGCCCATCGGCGTCATCACCTGGGCTTGGCCGACGAAGATCAACGGACGCGCGGCATCAGGGTTGCCTTCGGCCGTCACCGGGGTCAAGCGACGGATGGTGCCCACCCGGCGGTCTGTAAACACGTCCTCTCGATAGAGCTGGGCCGCATCCATGGTTGACTGTCGGCCATCGTTGACGGAACTCATAGGGATCACCCTCGTTGATTCGAATGGGGCAGGTTACCCTAGCACACTGCGCTCGCTCCGGGATGCCCTGATACGATAGGACGCTTGACAGTTCCCGACACAATTCGCAGGGCTCCCGCGTGGACAACGTTGCTTGGCATCGGCCTTTTCGGGCTGGCGCTGGCGTGGTTGCATCACGTTCTCGGCGAGTATCGCTGGCAGGACATCCTTGCCCAAGTGCACGCCATCCGCTCCTCGCGCTTGGGGTGTGGCGTTGCCTTGACCTGTGCGGGCTACGGCATGCTCACTCTCTATGATGCGTTGGGTCTGCGCTTCGCCGGGGTGCGACTCCCCTATCCGAGGCTCGCCCTGATCTCGTTCATGAGCTACGCGATCGGTCACAACGTGGGTTTCAATACGTTGAGCGGTGGGGCGATCCGCTACCGTGCGTACACGCCGCTCGGACTCTCGGCCAAACAAATCGGTACCGTGATCGCCTTTGGCACGCTGACCTTCGCGCTCGGGGCGGCAACGCTGCTCGGCGCGTCGTTGCTGAGTCAGGCTGTATTGTCCGGCAGGGTATTGCATGTGCCGCCGCCGGTGATGACGGCGGTGGGCTGCGTTCTCTTGGGGTTGGTCGCCGCGTACCTTTGGCTCGCGCTCTCGAAGCACGACACATTGCGCTACCGGCGGCTGTCGATTCCGGTGCCGAGCGGCCGTATCGCGTTCGCTCAGATCGGCGTGGCATGCACCGATCTGTTATGCGCCGCCGGCGTGATCTATGTGTTGCTGCCCGCGCAGCTCCACATCGGCTTCGCCAATTTCGCGAGCTTGTATGTCATTGCGATTTCCGCGGGCGTCATCAGCAATGTACCCGGCGGAGTCGGGGTCTTCGAATCGGTTTTTCTCTTGCTGTTCCGCAGCGCCCCGCCGGATCAACTGCTGGGCGCACTCCTCGCTTACCGGGTGATCTATTATTTCGGCCCATTCGCCGTTGCCCTTGCACTACTCGGGGCACACGAGGGATGGGTGCACCGGGGACCGATGGTGCGCTTCGGCCGGTTGGCCCGCAGTTGGATCAGCGCCGTCACGCCGCAGGCCATCGGTATTGCCGTGTTCGGTGCCGGGGCCGTTTTATTGTTTTCCGGTTCCACACCCGCCATCAACGACCGACTGGACTGGCTGCGGCGTTTCGTACCCCTGTCGATCTTGGAACTTTCCCATCTGTTGGGCAGCGCCGTCGGCGTCGGTCTGATCTTTCTCGCCAATGGACTGTACCGTCGCCTCGATGCGGCGTGGTGGCTCACCGTGTATCTGTTGTGCGCGGGGGTCCTTTTGTCCTTGTTGAAGGGCTTCGATTACGAGGAAGCCACCATCTTATCGACGATCGTGGTCTTGCTGGTGTCCGCGCGGACGCGCTTCGGCCGGCGCGCCTCGCTGATCGAACAGCGCTTCTCGCGCCCGTGGATCATCGCGGTCTTGTTGGTGCTCGGCAGCGCCGTGTTCCTGGTGCTGTTCGCGTACCGAAACGTTCCCTACGGCAAGGACCTGTGGTGGCAGTTCGCGTTCGAAGCGTCCGCGCCGCGCAGTTTACGTGCGCTGCTGGTCGTCGCGATGGTCGTTGCGGCATACGCGCTGTGGCGGCTGCTGCGTCCGTCGCGGCCACTGCTGGCGCCGCCCGGAGTCGACGATTTTGCCCAGGCGGAGGTGCTGATTGCGAACGGTCCTGATACCAACGCGAACCTGGCGCTGCTGGGCGACAAACACCTGATGTTCAATGATGAGCGGACGGCCTTCATCATGTATCAGGCCTCCGGCAGCAGTTGGGTGAGCATGGGCGATCCGGTCGGACCGGCGCTGCACTGCGAGGCGCTCGCCTGGGAGTTCCTCGAATGCTGCGACGGCATGGCCGTCTCGCCGGTTTTCTACCAGGTCGCTCCCGAAAACTTGTCCCTGTACATCGACCTTGGACTCACCCTCACCAAGCTGGGCGAGGAGGCGCGAATTCCGCTGCGCACGTTCTCGCTCGAAGGGGCTGCGCGCGCCGACCTGCGCCAGTCGCATCGGCGGGCCGCGCGCGATGGCGCCGAATTCACAGTCGTTCCGCGCAAGGAGGTGCCGGAGATTTTGCCGCAACTGCGCGCTGTGTCGGACGCCTGGCTTGCCGACAAGGACGCCGGTGAAAAACGATTCTCTCTGGGTTACTTCGACGAGCGATATCTCGCCTGTTTCGATTGCGCGCTGGTGCGCCGTGGCGGCGCGATCGTGGCGTTCGCCAACATCTGGCGCGCCGGCGGGGACATGGAGTTGTCGGTGGACCTCATGCGTTACGACGATGCCGCCCCGAAGGGCGTGATCGATTTCTTGTTGATCGAATGCATGCTGTGGGGCAAGCAACAGGGGTATCAATGGTTCAACCTCGGCATGGCTCCGCTGTCCGGACTCGAAGAGCATGCACTCGCGCCGACCTGGCACAAGCTCGGGCGCATGGTGCAACGCTATGGGGAAACGTTCTATCACTTCGAGGGGTTGCGCAAATACAAGGAGAAATTCCTGCCGGTATGGCGGCCTCGCTACCTGGCCGCGGCCGGCCGGTTTGCGGTCGCCGGCGCGCTGCTCGACGTCACGTCCCTGGTATCGGGCGGCGTCGGTAAGGCCTTGAAAAAGTAGGCAAGGAGATCATGGTGACGAACGACACACGCCCGCGAACTGCTCTGCCAGCGCGCTGCGCCGGCCTGGCCATGGCTTTGCTCGGCAGCCTCAACTGGACTTTCACCGCCGCAGCGGCCGACGAGCCCCGCCCAAGCCTCACGCGCGCTGCTGACCCGTCCTCGCATGATGTCGACGCCTCCGCGCATGATGCCAACGCCTTTGCCTACGGCCGGTTCGGCACGGTGCACATTTATCGCCCGAAGGGCGAACCGCATGACGTCGTGCTGTTCGTGTCCGGGGATGGCGGATGGAATCTCGGCGTCGTCTCCATGGCACAGCATCTCGCCGACCGCGGCGCGGTGGTCGCCGGCATCGATATCCGCCACTACATGGCCGCGCTCGAAAAGGCATCGGCAAAATGCGTCTCCCCGGACGTGGACTTCGAGAACCTGAGCCACTACCTGCAGTCGATGCTGCATCTGAAAAACTATCTGCAGCCGACGCTGGTGGGCTATTCCTCGGGCGCCACCTTGGTTTATGCGACGCTCGCCGAATCACCGGATGGGCTGTTCAAAGGCGCCTTGAGCATCGGCTTCTGCCCCGATTTGGATTTGTTGAAACCCGTATGTCGGGGGACGGGAATCGAAGCGACGCCACGGCGGGATGCCAAGGGCGTTCTCAAAGGTGTCGACTTTCTCCCGGTGAAACAGCTGCCGGGCAAATGGATTTCACTGCAGGGCGAGAGCGACCAGGTATGTCCGGCGCCGGCGACCCAGACATTCATCGGCGAAGTGCCGGGTGGAGAGATCGTCATGCTGCCCAAGGTGGGTCATGGCTACTCGGTCGAGAAGAACTGGCTGCCGCAATACCAGGCGGCGTTTGACCGCATCACGTCGACCGAACCGCAGGACAGGCGCGCAGCACTGCCGGCTCCGGTGGCGGACCTGCCGCTGATCGTGGTGCCGCCCGAAGGATCGGGCGTCGAGGATTGGTTCGGCGTGTTCCTAACCGGCGACGGCGGTTGGGTGGGTCTCGACAAGGGGGTTTCGGCGGAACTCGCCAAACACAACATGCCCATCATCGGCTGGGATTCGCTCAAGTACTTCTGGTCGCCGCGCACGCCGCAGGGGGCCGCTCAGGATCTGGATCGGGTGTTGCGGCATTTCTCCCGCGAGTTGCACAAGTCGCATGCGCTTCTTATCGGCTATTCCCAGGGAGCCGACACGCTGCCCTTCATGGTCAACCGATTGCCGCCCGACACCCGGCAGCTCGTGGGCTTGACCACGCTCCTTGGCATCAGCGACACGGCCGTGTTCGAATTTCATCTGACCAACTGGATCGGCGAGCCGAGTGGCGGGTTACCCACGGCGCCCGAACTCGAGCGTTGGAGCGGGTCGCCGTATCTGTGTCTCTACGGTGAGGATGACGCTGATTCCGCGTGCAAGGAAGTTACCGGTCACGATGGGACCGCCACGGAGATGCCCGGGGGCCACCATTTCGGTGGCGGCTACACGGATATCGCCGATGTGATCCTTCAGCATTTGCCGAAATTATCCGCCCGGGCGCGGGACCCGTAACGCCCGGGCGGCGCAGATCACGAAGCGCTAAATTCCCGCTCGATCTTCGCCACAGCGTCTCGCATCTTCGGCACGAACTGCTCGACGGCCGTGCGCAGCGGCACTGCCGTGGCGGCATAGCGCACCGATACGGTCGCCAACACCCGGTCTTGCGAGCGTACCGGAATGGCAATGCTCGTCTCCTCGGAAACCCGACGTGCGCGTTGCGCCATGCCGAACCCTTGATTGCGGGTCTCGTTGAGGATTCGTTCGACCTCGGAGCGACTGCGAACGATACGATCCTCGGGCAATGAGGAGCGTGACAGCAACTCGAGCAGCGTCTCGCGCTGTTGCGGCGTGCAGTAGGCGAGATAGGCTCGGCCGGGAGCCGACGTCAGCATCGGCACGCGGATACCGGCGCCATATTGCTCGAGGGCGAGCGGGCTTTGACGATCGGTGGTTTCACGTATCACCATCGAGGCACCGGATGGAGTGGCAATGGCGATCGGCCAAACAATGGCCGCGCAGAGTGCAGCCAGGTGCGGCTTGGCGATGTGCGCAATCATGGCCTCGTCATCGAAGCCCTCGGACAACGCCCGCACCATGATGGTCGGACGATAACAATCATCGTGTGCGTCACGTTCGACATAACCGGCGAGCCGCAGAGTTTCGAGTATTCGATACGTGGTGGTGCGCGGCAAACCCACGGCATTCGCGAGGGTGTTGATGGCGGCGCGTTCCAGCCGGTTGAGCTCCGTCAAAACCTCGAGCCCGCGATTCAGGGCACGTATCGGACGCGTGGATTCGCGTGCGCGTTCCTCCGCAGCGTCGTTGTCCATAACCTGGCGGGAGTCCATCGAGACGGGATTGACCTGTGCGTGCATAGGGGGTGCCTTCCTATTTGAGATCCGACTGTACGAAGATTGTACAAGCGATTTTTAGACAAAACTTAGACATAACTTGTAGGGTTTCGCTGACGCGAACAAAACGGATTCAGGAATTAATCAACGATTTTTTACCGCGGCCAACGCAGCCAGTGCCGCGCGGCGCGCCTCATCGTGATGGACCAGCCGGTGCGGATAATGTTCCCCGAGACGTATGCCTGCCGCCGCCAGCGTCGGCGCCGGCGCCTCCCATGGCTGGTGGATCCATTCCGTCGGCAGCCGCTCGAGCTCCGGAATCCAGCGTCTGATGTATGCCCCCTCGGGATCGAATCGCTGGGCCTGGCTGGTGGGGTTGAATATTCGAAAGAAGGGCGCGGCGTCGGCGCCGCAGCCTGCGACCCATTGCCAGCCCAGCGTGTTGCTCGCGAGGTCAGCATCCACCAGCGTGTCCCAAAACCAGCGGGCACCGGTGGTCCAATTGATGAGCAAATCTTTGACGAGAAAAGAGCCGACAATCATGCGAACCCGGTTGTGCATCCAGCCGGTGTGCCAGAGCTCGCGTAAGCCGGCATCGACGATGGGATAACCCGTGGCGCCGCGCCGCCAGGCATCCACCGCCGGAGCATCATCCCGCCATGGAAACCCTGTGTAATTCGCCCGCAGCGGCTCCTGCGGGGTTTGCGGGAAGTGATAGAGGAGATGGTAGGCGAACTCTCGCCAGCCCACCTCGGCGAGGAATTGCGAGTCACGCCAGGCGCTGTCGACACCCTGCCGGACCGCACCGGACACCCCTTGGGCTTCCGCGACGTTGCGGGTGGCGTGCCATATTTCACGCGGCCCGATCTCGCCGAAGTGCAGATGGGGCGACAGACGCGAGGTGCCGGTGATGCCGGGCTTATCGCGATGCGTCGCATACTCGCCGAAGCTCTCGGTCAAGAAGCGTTTCAATTGCGCGTGGGCGCCCGCGCTTCCGGGGCGCCAAGCGCTGCGCATCCCCGCCGCCCAATCCGGTTGCGGTAAGAGATTCAGGCTCTCGAGGGTGACCGAGAGCGGCCATTTCGCCGGCGCGGGCAGTCGTTGCGGTGCCGGCAGCGGCGGGGCAGGATCCGCGAGCCCCTTGCAATGCCGCCAGAACGGCGTGAAGACTTGAAACGGGCCGCCGCTCTTGGTGAGCACGTTCCACGGCTCGTTGAGCAACGCGCTGTTGTAACTGGCGGTTTCAATGCCGCGGTTGCGAAGCTCCGCCTTGATTCGAGTATCGCGCTCGACGATGGCGGGCTCATAGCGACGGTTCCAGACGATGTGTGTCGCGCCCGTGGCCTGCGCGATCGAGACGAGG
>Ga0209208_10002248_pt1 | contig 27617 bp, 15 predicted proteins | sample S1TSphfallax_3_FD_187694 | JGI IMG/M metagenome (GOLD analysis project Ga0209208, IMG submission 187694) | Host-associated microbial communities from peat moss isolated from Minnesota, USA - S1T2_Fd - Sphagnum fallax MG (SPAdes) (version 2) | ecosystem: Host-associated > Plants > Peat moss >...
ATGGTACTAGGCTAGTAGTAGGGGGGGTGGCTCAAGTTACAATTAGTGACCAAAAAGAAATAGCCAGAGGTTTTGAGAGCAGGTCTGAAGAATATTCAAGAGGAGCGCTGGAGTTGGCACTTGGCTGGCAAAGTAGTTCAAAGTTGTATTCAAACATCAGGACAGACAAACAAACAAAAGAGAGCATAGTCTTGTGTAAAACAAAATATATGTAATACATCATCGCATGCCCATGTGTTGTAGTAGTATTATTATTGTATTTGTGGTGACAATATCAAATGCCTTTGGAAATGGTTTATCATCAAAGACATAAGACATAGAGAGACGTGCATGTGAGTAATCTGCAGACAAAAGATATGTTTGTGCACAAAGTGTGTGGGTGGAGGAAACCTAGAGTTTCATTCCAATGGGTGTTCTTTCTTTCTTTCTTTCTCTCTTTCTTTCTCTCTTTCTTTCTTTCTCCAGGAAATTGGAGTTTTGGTGTGGGGGGGGGGATCATGCACTGAATGAAGAGGAAGTGCCACAATCGGTATGTTGACTTAGCGGGTTTAGTTCCCCTCTTCACAATGAAGGACAACAAATTTGGTTGGTCGGCCGACCAATTCTAACCAACCCCAAAAAAAACAATTTTGCACTTTGCAAACAGTTTGGGTTCTGTTGTTGTTGTTGTTGTTTTGGGTTTATGCATCTTAAATTTGACATTCTTTGAGGTGATAAATATACTACTGCACCAAAGTTGCTTTGGAGATTTTTAAATTATGGCTACATTTTGGGTCTTTTTCTTCAGATTGTTAAAAATTGGAACAATTTTTTGTGGCATGTAAATTAGCCCACCCAAGGCTCTTTCCTTTTGCCCTTTTCCCATACAGGAAATCCCCTACTTGCTTCGAACACTCCAGAGAAGCTCCAACAAGCACAAAGATGGAGTTTTGTTGTGTGTGTGGGCTTTAGGGTTTAGGGGGGTTTAGGGTAATCCCAAACCCTGCACCTACATATTCACAACTACGATGAAAACTCTAAAACAAGCAATGTTAGCATTGCTTCAAATCTTTTTGTCCAAGCATTCACCAAAATCACTTGGCCCTTAAGAACTCTCTTCTTCGTTGACTCTTGTGAGCCTTTGCCACTAAACATGATTGACACTAATTAGCACAAGTTAACATTTTATCTATATAAGAAATGTTTTGTTTTGTTCAAACATCACTATTCCCCTCCTTTCACCACACCTTATCAAACTAGAGGATATTTGTTTGCAGAGTTGTATTGCATAGGTTACCTTCTAGTTTAGGTTCCACAATGTTAATGCATGCAATATAGAAAATTTAATCATGTAACTTGCCAATGTATATTAATGAGCCTTAAAATTATGATGTGAAAAAATCCAAAACATATTGTGGAAAAATAGTTTATGAAAGGTGGTATAGTATTGGAAATCATGTGTGCTTGGACAATATAAAACTTATAACAAATGTGATTGGTTACCTTCTAGTTTAGGTTCCACAATGTTAATGCATGCAACATAGAAAACTTAATCATGTAACTTGCCAATGTATATTAATGAGCATTAAAAGTATGATGTGAAAAAATCCAAAACATATTGTGGAAAAATAATTTATGAGAGGTGGTATATTGTTGGAAATCATGTGTGCTTGTACAATATAAAACTTATAACAAATGTAATGTTGGATGGTTGTGGTAAGATAGCAACTAAAGTGGTTATGCAAGAAGGTTTTTGTTCATTCAATTGCATTTGTAGAAAATATGTCATGATATGCAAAACAAATTAGTTGGGGTGTTTTCCCCTTGATTTTTTAGTTGTACAAATTTTGAATTTGGTTGATTTTTTCTTGTTTTTAAATAGTCTTGTAAAGGTTTTGTATTATTTTCATTTGCATGTTACTATCATTTGTTTCAAAATAATCCAAGGTTGGTAGGTTATATATGTGGAATTTTTACATTGACTGATGATTGCAAGTTTAATCTTCTATGTTGTTTTCTTGTTAGAATTATTTGAAAATTTTATATTGAAAGGAGGGTGTTTTATTGCATGTAAGTGTTGTTGACCTTGGATTTGTTTGAATTATGTGCAATTTTTTTTTAATTGTTTGAAACATAATTTTTTTGTTAAGTTAACACATGACAAACAAATAAATTGATTCCATCATTATTTTTATTATGTTATGTTTTTGTCATGCATGATTTAATTGTTGTTCTTTTTTATGTGGTGTAGCCTTAATCTTGAATTTTATCACTAATCATCCTTTTTAATTTATATAAATTTTGTCACTAAATGGTAAAATGTTTTTATCATAATTGTACATTTCATGTGTATGTTGTTTGTGTAGCAATGTATTCTATATGTTTTTTTTCAGATTTTGATCATTTCAAGGTGGAACCTAATTATTTTGTGTTTCTTTTGGTTAATGTTGAGATCTTGACATTGTTTTGAAAGTTTATTGTTTGGTCAAATTTGCATAACTAACATTTTATTTTTATTTTTATTTGTTTAGTACAAAGATTTTTTTTAATTTATGTTTAAATTCGAAAACTATTCACAACTTGATTAATTTCATCAAAGTTGCATATTTCAAGGTTGAATATCCAAAATAATATCTTATGTTTACAACAAATCATTTTTTTGGTCTCTTTTTCAAAGTATGATAGTGTTTTCAACTTTCATTCTTTTTATTACATTTTGCAAGTATTTTTGTCTATTTAAGTTTTGAATAATTTATTTTGTGTTTTTGTTTGCTTTATGCATGCTAATGGAACTAGTTTTCAATTCTAGAAAGGTTGTCATTGTCATGACCCCAATAACAAGGTCGACCCTTGGCAATGTTGAGTCTATCATACATGGTTGCCCAATAAAGGATGTTGAGCGGATTGTTTGAGGGTTAGGACTCAAATCAATATGGTTGTATGACTTATGGAGAGTGGATATAAATATATCCATTGTGACCTAACTAATGATCACAAGTATATGATGATTATTTTGAAGTGTTGGTCCTAACTTTGTGAGTACTCGTTTGTGCTTGAATGTTGGTGCATATTTTAGAATCATGAATTTTGGTGTTATGTCCAAGAATCAATTTCATAGAGAAAATTGGATATTTGTGTTGAAGGTTGGGCCCACAATAACCATTAAAAACATTGATTATGAAGTCACTCATTTTGGATTTTTTTAATGGTGATGATAGTAAGGATTCTTAAGCACTTGTATTTTCCCTTAAACTGTATTTGCAATATGTGTAAATAGTCAAGGTTTACAATAATGGTAAACCAACAACAATGCACTTATCAAAAACATTGGTAGCATTGTTTATGGTAGACAACAATTGTTGAAAATCTATTTTGTATTTTTATATGCCCATGCTTGATGTGCAAACCATAAAGAGGTTGGTTGAAATACAAAGCAAGAAGACAAAAATGCAAAATTTTAATGTCATTTTTAAAGTAAGATTTTGTAGATTCTTATGGTACAAATTTTGCAAATGATGAATCTAGTTTGGTTTTTTTTTGTTTTGAAACAATTTGTTTTGTAGATTTTGCAAATAAAGAATGATTATGAATGTAGGTTCTTGATTTCAAATTTAAATAATACTACTGTTGAATTGTTTTGCTACCATGTTATTTATGTTTTATTACAATTGTACCTTTTAGGTCAGTTTGATATGTAGGTTTTGAAGATACATAATGAAACATCGTGGTGGTTTAGATCTTGTAAATAAAATATTTAATCTCCTCTTTTCAATTTTGAAACAATTTTGTTTGAAAAACATGATAGTGATGCAAATTTTGTAGATAATAGGCATGGTCTAATTTTTTTAATTTTGACATGGTTTTGTTTCAATAATTTGATTATGTAAAGGAGTGTGTTATGTTAAGTATATATGTTTTTTGGTGTTTTTTCAAATTTTCACATTTTTTTGCCAACATGATTGTGTTTTGGTTTTTGGTTTTCTATTTAGATTTTGACATTTTTTGCAAAATGGTTTTGTTTGATGTTGGGTTTAGATGACATAATTATTGATATTGTTTTCCAAAGGTTTTTACCATAAAGTTTTTGTAAAATTTGTTGATTTTCTTTAATATTATCATTGGTTCAAGTTTCATTATGGTTTTTTTTTAATATGTTTAGTCTTTGCAAATGGTGTATTTAAATGAAATTGATGTTGGATGGTTATGTAGGTGTAAAATAACATATGATGGTGATTTAGATGTTATGCATGATGGATGGGTTCAACCATGCTTTGTGAACCATCCATCTTTTCATGTGTTTTCTTTGTTATCTATGGATATACTTTGACAATATTTCCAAACTTGATTGTTTGGGTGACATTTTTACAACTTTTTGTTTGTTTGTATAAGTTTGTGTAATTTTGTGGTTTTCCTAGAAACACTTGAAGCTTTGTAGATGTTTAATTCATACAAAGACAATATTACATGACCTTGTAATGCATATAAAACATTATTGTGTTACTATGTTTTGATATATATGTGTGTGCATGTTATTATAATTGATTATTTTGTGGTCATGGTTTTTTACAAGTTGTAGGCCTATTTTGATAGTTTTTTTTGCAATTTTTTTGTAACAATTTCTATGTGGTTCATATTGGGTTAGATTCCATTTTCTAGAAGAGTTTTGTGCCAAATATTGAATGGTAATCATCAAATGACGATTATTTAATGGATAACAAATATTGGGCCTAAAGGGCTTTTGTTTGGGATGGGTATGAATTGATGGGTTTTCTCAAGTTTTGATTATAATTTAATCATAATTTGCCTATCATTTGTTATGTTTTGGTAAATTTTCATTACTATTTTTGGTGTTTATATGTTTGGTTTTGTTTTTATATTTTACATTGTCACATTAATCTAGCCTTGTGTTCATTCATTTTTGTTTTCATTTGTCAAAATATTATGGAAAAAAAGATGTATTAATGACATGGTTAAAATGTGATTTACACCTTTATACAAATCTTACAATTTGTATTAACACATTTATGTTTTTGTAACTCCATTCACATATGTTTAAGTGAAATATTTGTAAATAAAAAGAGGAATAAATTTTGTTTGCTAAAGGGATTTTAACGACACAAGAAATAAAATAGGAAAATCACTACAAAAGGTCAAAGTGGCCAAACAAGGTTTTTAAAGTTCTAGAAATCTCAAACAAAGACCCTTACAACCTAACTTCAACAAGCTTTTCTACTAAATCTATTGAGTAGGCTATGAAAAACACTCACAAACTTTGAATGAAAAAAACAACCTAGAGGCCCATTTTGCCTTGTTTACTAAAGTTCCTCATGTATCCTTTCTACTCACTTAGAATTCCAATGATAAATCACAAGAATTCAAACAACCATTTGATAAAGCTTTGTTAAAAGGGCAACAAGTTGTAGAAGAAAATGTCCTCTCATCCCCTATGTCTAGCAACACCAATCTACCAACTATGTTGGAAAAAATCTAATGGGGTGCATCCACATTAATAGGAGCCACAAGATGTCATGTAAACATGTTGTGGAAAGATGTCATATTATTTGGAATAAATTTAATGAGGATAGAGTATTCAACAACATTCATTAAACATTCTAAGGACCCATATTATTAGCAAGATCCTTCAAACATGACATATTTTAGGGGAGGTTTCTAAGCAAATATTTACATAATAATATATTACAACATCTTGCTAAACTAAAATTGAATTTTTTCACTTTTAAATTGAAATATTCCTAGAATATTTTTGGAATATTTGAATATAAGTAGTCACTTAAATGTGTGGGTGTGGCTCATGTCAACATGGAGGCACCCAATGCTAATGTCATGGAATTTTTTTGAAATCTTATCCTTGGAAGAAAATGATGTTGTACACCTTGCAATGCCATAATAAAAAACTTGGAAGTAGCAATGTTGACCAATTAAATTAGTCGATGCCCTCTACCGATCTCCCAAAGTTTCCACAAGGGGACATTGACCTAAAACTACTATTATTGACTAGGTTAAAAACTTTTTTAAATTGAAAAAATTGAAAAACAATTGTTGATTAACATCATCTTCCTTCTATTTGGGATTACATCCTTATAATTCTTGTCAAATAACTAATCCAAATGTAGGAAAATCATGAATTCCTTTTGTAATTATTAGCACCTCCACTTCTCTATTGCCTCTTAAGCTACAATAACTACATTTTCTAGAGGTTTTCTAGCAAATATGGTAGGTGTTATAAAGGGAACTATTTTTGCAAGAACTAGTACCACTTTTTCATGATTTAAATAGCTTGAAAAACAATTGTACCTCACTATAATGAGATTCCATTTTGGCTTTAGAAGGGTTCAAAAGACTAATAGTAGTGGAATTGTTGGGTTCTCCTTCATTAGATTATAGGAAGGTGAATCATGTAGGTAAATTAACCTTAAAGTTAGGGAACATGATTTGGTAAACATGGATGTATAATTAATAAAAGCATTTATATGCATAATAAGGCTCCGTCAATTCCTAAAAATGGTTTGTGATTATTTTTTGAAGTCTAAAACCCAAACTTGTTCATGTTGTTTGGGTCCCAAAAGTAATAATTTAAGAATAAAATCTTTGAAAATCACATCATTTCTTCATCCAACAAAGTGTGTTAAAAGCATGTTCAGTTGTGTGTGCTAGATTTATTATTAAAACCTTACGTTTTAGATGCCAAATATTATTGTGCAAAATTAACACTTCTTCAAAAGTAAAGCAATTGTCTTTATCAAGGTCAATAATGCAACATTTGAACTCATCATCAAACTTCACTTTCACCTTGGTAATGTGTTGATCTATAGTTTGTATTGCAACCTTTGATTCTCAAAGTTTTCTTTTAGTGTCCACCATCTTAGTTTTGGCAATTGTATTGAAGGTGATGGTCCTTTTATGGACCTCAACCTCCTTGGTGAATTGTGTTTCTAATTGGTTTGTCACATCACTTGCATTTATTCTTAGAGCTTATTGACTTAGTTATTTGACTTCTTTAAAGCCTTGATTGTTCACTAACCTTTGTTTTAAGTTGAGCAATTTCACCTTCATAACATCTCACGTACCAAGTGGCAATATGATGATTTTTTTGTTTCTAATTACAACCATATGTTGTTGGTATGAAAAGAATCAACTTTAGTTTGTAACTTTTGGTAATTTTCGAACACTTGTTGCTAGACCTTTTACAATCCCACCTACAATCTACTAGCTTAGTTTTCAACAACTTGCCAAGCTTCAACAACTACTTCCTAGTTGTTTAATAGTGAGTCATAATGAATGATTATTTTTCTTACAATCCTACTATGATGGTGAACTTGGTTCAAATAATAAACCAATCCCCCAATGTTAAATAAAATATATTTTGGTAGACACTTATCATTTGGGATTTCTACTAAAGAGACTAGATGTTCTGGAAATTTAAACATTGAAAAAGTAGTAGGCAAAACAAAAGAAGTGTTTGTCAAGATGCCTATCATTAATGGAATTATTTTAGTAGTAACTCTAAGAAGGACCCCAAATTCTTCATGAGGATTTGGCAAATGTAAACCTATAAACAAATTGACTTGTAACACATCCAAGGATTAATTTATTAGTTCATTATACTTGTCCATTGCCCTATGGATAGTAGGTGGTGGAGTTAGTATGTCAAAAAACCAAATGAATAGTTAAAATTTGGATGATTTCATTGATGAAACTAAACTCCCTAATCATTCACCAATGTGAAAAGCCACCCAAATTTAATGAATATAAAATCATAATCAATTTTGTTGCAATTGTTATCATGTTGGTCTTTAAAGTTTTTGCTTCAACCCATTTGGTAGCATATTCAATAGCTAGCTACCAAGATGTTTTTTTTTTCCATATCCTTCTTGACAAGCTTAATGAAAGGTTTTGAACCTACTTTAGTTGTAAACATATTTTCAAAATTTAATCATGCCCCATTGGGAGAATTGTCCTTCTATTAAGGTAAAGGGTAAGGCCTTTAAAACCAAAATTTTCTAATGTTGAGTAATAAAGTGTGTAGGAAATTTTCCAAAATACAAGTAGTCATGCACATGTGCAACTATGTTGGCTACAAAGCAAAAACATATGGTGTTAGTGGTTTAGTCTAGCACTCCCATGTCTTCAATAAAGTTTAATAATCAAGAAAGAACATCAGCTACCAAATGATATCACCCATGTTTGTAAATTATTGAAAATTTGTATTACAAATTCAATAGTAATTAACAAATAATTCATCATAACAGTTGTGGCTTGTGAATCAAATATGCTATGTGATCCACATGAAACACAAATTTGTTGCCCACAAAATAATGTCAATTTTTTTGTAAAATGTATACCATCACCAATGCTTATAATTCAATAGTGGTGGAATTTCATTCAACATTATTGAAAAGTTTTGATGCAAATTGATTGGTTGATTACATTTATTGGCATGATATTTTAGACAAACATTGTGTTCCCATACAAGATTGGAGACTTTGATATCCATGTGAAATTTTAAATCCCAATGAATTGTAATCATGATTGGTGCATGCACATACTGAACCTTTTTTTTCCCCAAGTTTTATGGCATTCAACAATCCACTTGAAGGCTTTATATTTGCATGTTAACTTTGTGATAGGTGCCATGATAAACTCAAAAATCTTGATGGAACATTAATATAAATTTTTCATCCCATTGGATACTTTGATGTTTTAAAGATTTCTTGATGGTGGCAGTTCCATTATATCTTATTTGATAACAATGTTATAGTTGGGATTCATTTGGTATCTAGCCTAATGAACTAGGGGAATTGAAATATCCGACTCAATTTAATGTTGAGCAATATGAAATGAAATCCCCTTGGGATCCTAGTGGCTCCATGAAAACATATCTTATACTCCCTTCAAAATTGTTTAACATTTTATAGTTAATACATGTTGAATCCAATTTATTATTGATTTTGACAATTTATGGGGTTTTTAACATCCTTATATTCAAATTTTGAACTCGTTCATCATTAAATAATGTCCATTGGGATATTTGTAAATCTTGTATTTGAATTTTCTTTAGAGTTGCATTTATTGAAATGGATCCTTGGGTATGTTGAAACTATTTTCTAAGTTCAATATAGTACCTAAAAGAAAAGAATTAGGTGCAGAATCTAAGGGCATGCTTATTATTCCAACAAAGAACAAATATGGTTTTGCAACAAAAAAAATGTTTTCCTCCTCATCAATAATTCCATTGATGAAATCATATATAGCACAACAACATTTTAGGTTTCCTTGTGGTTTTATTTAATTTGTCAATGACAATAATGGTTATGACTATGCCATTACTTTCAATAATAATGAAATTGGTCCCCCAATCATGGGAAACTTTGGTATCTTTCAACCAAGGTTTGCTTAACAATAAGGCATAACTCGTTAATAGCATTCATAACATTATTCTTCATGATTATAAATATAAATATATAAGGAATTCCATGGATGTGAATCTTTAGGTTATTAAATAATCCCAAAAGTTTAACCATTATTTATTCTGCCATTTTAAGGTTGTATGGCACATTGGTTTGAGATTTGGGAACCCTAACATTTTCCTTAGTTGCTCGGTAATGATGTTAACCTTAGAACCTCATCTACTAAAACAATTTCTATGAGGTTTTCTTGTATTTGAGCTTGTATGATTGCCATGTGAGGTTCCATAGCTATCAAAACTCTTATGGTATTATCTAGATGAAATTCAAAAAATTATCTGGGAAAATTTCTAGAAAGAACACATTTTTTGAGGTCTTGAGCAACATTGAAAAGTTTCCTAAAGTCAAAATGAACTTGTTATCCAAAAACTATTTCCCACTTTCTTAAATTAACATGGCATGTTTAATAATAATTTAGGTAATGATTAGTTCATTATTTTATGAACTACTGAAATTATATACTAGGTCATGACTTTATTGAAGTTGAATTAAAAAGGGATTGTGTTTTAAATTGACATAGGTTTTTAAAAAAAATCGAAGTTGTTTTCTTTAGCCCAATATTTGATAATTGATTTGGTCTTTAAAGGCTCTTTATCCTTGAATGCCATGTTTTTAGGGACCTTTCTTTCATTATTGATTGCCAATACCATGTTTACCAAAGTTTCGTCTTGATTTGTTTTAATGTTTCCTACCAAATTAACTTTTTGTCCTTGAACATTGCCTAAGTTGTTGTCTTATGTGGACAATCCTAGATATTATGTTTGGTTTGTCACAAATGTTATGTCAATGGGTTAGAGAAAATTCTAGCTTACCATTCAATTTCATCCTTTGAGGTTTGATTGGCATTTTATTGTACTGAAACTTCATTAATCAAAGGTGATTTCTTCTCATTTAGTTTGTTGTTTGGAATGTCTATATTCCAATGGCATTTTTCTTCAAATGCTTCAGTTTTTTATAATGTTCACATACCACATTAATATTATTACTTTTGGTAGGATGGTCAACTTTTTGTGGTGTTGGTGGCTCCATCAATTTTTGGTAATTATGTGCATCTCCAATGTTTTCTTCACAAATGATAGTTATTTCCTTGTCTTGTAGAAGGGTATATTGCATCATTCCTATTTAGCAACTTGAAGATATGATAACAATCTTGTTCAAAAGGTCATCAATAGACTATTATCTTTTTTAAGTTGCTTGAAGTTGAAGACAATTTGTTCATTTTAGAATTCATTCATAATAGACTACAACCTTTTTATCAACTTCTTACTTGATGACATGAATCACCATGTATATTTTTTCTTTTGTATGAACCTTTTGATACCATTTGCAAAAAACAACTTACAATTTATCAAAGGCACAATTTGCATGATTCTACATAATTTTTTTACCCATTTTGAAATCTTGTTGTGAAAAGTAAATCATAAAAGGTTAAAGATGTTTCCATTACTTTATTTTCCATTTGTGGTAATCACCTTTTTGAATATTCAAATTTGCTTCTAGGTTAGGTCCAAATACATATATTGAATATGGTAACATTTTTTTAATCATGGAAGTGCTACTACAGCTGGTGTTGAAAGTATTACCAAAGTTGGAAGTAGATACCAAGGAGGGTGCTAGGGAAATCCTCCTCCTAGGGTCCATTAAGTCCGCTTAATGGTCCTCACCTTGGGGGTGCAGTTGGTGGCCCAGCTCTAGGGGACCCATTTGGTGGTGTAGCCCCAAATTGACTACTTAATGTTCTACTAGGGGTCACCAAACTCTGTTTCACACCTTTCATGTGGCTTTTGATATACCACCTCCTCCCCTTAAAGGATCACCATAGCCTCTTGCAAGGCCACTTCCTTTGCCATCATGAGGCCTACCTTTTCCCCGCGGAAGGCCACTCTCACTTTTCAATTAATACAACATTGAAAATATATTCGGTACTTGTCACATGGGTCCATATTTTTTGAAGGCTAATAATGATATGGTGCTCCTCTAAGGTAGGGGACAAATCCAACAAATGGAAAACCACTAGAGGTATTGATAATTACCAAGATTGAAAGAATTCATTTTATTGAAAAATATGCAATTTCAATGACTAACCAATTATCAAAAACCTCTTTGATTACTAAAGTCGTGGATGGTTGTATTATAAAAGTAGCTACCATAATACTTAATATAATCATGGTTGGAATTTCTATTGAAATAGTTATGTTTTGGGTTTGAAGTGGTGTTCTAAACACAAATGGTTGGGAAGTTAATAGAAATAAACATGAAGCCATAGCCATGCGAGTCAAACCACAATCATTACCACAAAAACATGTTTTTTAATTGGATTTTCATGTTAAAAGGGAGGCAAGCTATTGCATGAGCCTAGAGCTTAAGCCTAGAGCCTAGAGTTGGAACTTGGAATAATAAAATGGCTTTTCCCCAACGCACACACAAATAAAACCCAAGAATTTAACCACAAAATGAATGTTATATAAATAAACTTAGAAACAAACATGAGGATGAATATAAACATTAATTTTCATTATGGATGAATGATTTATTTTAGTATTAAGTTATTATTGATGATTTCCCCCCCCCTTAATTTTAATTAACTAAAAAAAATTTATTATATATTATATAACTTTTTTGAATAATATAATATAAATTCCATTATAAATGTATTTGATGACTATGGTTTAAAGTTATATTGTTTTCAATATGTTTTAAATAAATTACTATTATCATGCTAACATCCACCCCATGGTCGTTGCTTTAAAAACAATTAATATAAAGTTATTTTCTTTTCTTTTCAAGGGCAAATTGACCTAATGTCATTGATGACATTGGGTTCTTTTTCTTCTCCAAAGGTGCTACAACTTCCTTCAAACCTATTAAAAAAATTTGTGGATGACAATGGGGAATTATTTTTCATTAATCTTCAAAGGTGCCACAATTTTCGTCAAATCTAACTAGTGTTGTTGACAATGATGGGTTTTGAATGCTTTAGATATTAAAAAACTACCTATTATCATTGATGAAAATGATTTTTTGAAATAAATTAAAATTCAATTTTAGGCCCCTTAATTAGCTTTTTCAAAAAACCTACTATCATAAGTGACAATGGGTTTTTTTTCAATATTTTTAATTTTCAAAACACCCTAATTTTTCAAAAAGTACATATCTAATGTTGTTGACAACAATGGGGAAGGAGGGTTTAACACTCATCCCATGACAACATTGTTTTATTTTCTTAACATTGTTGACAAAAATCATTTTTTAATTAAATTTTTAAAAAAACATTTGGTCCCATCATCATAATTTCCATGATAATCACATTATCCATCATTATTCAAGTTTTAAATATTAATACTTGGACAACAAATGAAGATGGATAAAAAAAATTTCAATTTTTTTTTCAATAATGAAATTCATCCATCCAGTTATTTATTTATTTAATCCAAATCATAAATGAATTTCATCCATGCAAAAATGACATTCATCCATATGAAATAATTCATCTATCAACACATTCATCCATTTAGGGGGATTAAAATCACATTAAGTTTTAAACTATAAGCTCAAAGTTTCAAATTCAAGCTCTATGTTCATGCACAAGCCATCTTCATTAAAAGGTACCCAAAATGATAAGTATTAGAAAGACCATCCTATCAATATGGACAAGTTGATTTGGACCCATCGTTGTGATTAAGGTGGTGTCACAAATAATGAACTATACATGAAGTTTTTAAAAGTTTCCAAAAAGATCCACATGAAGAATATTTTTAAGAGTTTCAAAAAGATCTAGGATTAGCAAAGCTTATTTTAAAAATAAAAATTGATAGAGATTTTTAAAATATGTAATTTAAAAAAAAATGGTTGGCTAAAGTTTCTAAAAAATGTGGTTGGTAGAAGTTTCTAAAATGTTATTTAATATAAACTTATAGAAGGTTTAATTGACATAACTTTTCCATAAAATTGATGATCTTCTAAAAGGTTCTTTTAGATAATAAAAAAAGGTCTAGAAAGCACCACTTTTCAATATCGCCAATAGTAATTATGGCGGCCTTTAATTTGTACACCTAATTCATTTATGCCTAACTTGCATCATGTTTTATTAAAGCAATAAAACCATTTAGTTATTGTTCATGTTGCCAAGTTTTTTATTTTTATTTTTTATTTATTTTCCAAGTCATGTTTTTGTCTTATTCTTGATAGGTGGTCTTTTTTATTAACAAAATAAAAGATTATTTCATTGGTCATTTTGACTAATAGATAATGGACCATTTGATTGGTTGGATTTTTATTTAAATTTAAATACTTTTTTTGGATCATTATTTAAATTATATTTTAAAAGTAGGTAGATAGTAAATAGGTTTAGGTTAGTGGCAAACACATCCTTGGGTGGTACCACTAAAAACGTCACACCCCAAAATTTAGCAACTCACCCAACTTCGAAACAACATAAAATTCATTTAGAGAAAAAAATTCATTTCAAATTTGATATTTAAAGATTATCCAACTAATGTAAAATTTGAAATTTCAATTTGATTTCCAAAAAAAATAAAATTCCAAATGAATGGTTAAGGAAAAAGTTCTAGGAAAATAACACTTAGGAATCTTTTTTTTATGAACATAAAAGGAACTTTTTTTCATTTTTTTAATGTTTTTAATTTATAAGAAGGCCCCAAATATTCTTCTTTTTAATTTTTTTAATAGATAGTGGATGAGATAACCATAAATTCTTGAACAATTTTCAAAGGTCAGGACTAGGTGTTTTTGAAAGGCCATTACATTCATGTTCATAAATTTGTATTAATTTTCATTTTTTTGTTTCAATCAACAATTTGGACCATACACTAATTACATTACTACAAAATGTGGATGTAATTCATTAATCCTAGTTCACTAGACTAATGAATTCACTACATCCCCACTAGGTCTTGTACATTGGATCCATTTAAAATCCAATGAAAAGGTAAAAACACACTACAATGGACATTTTTGGAAATCATAGTGATAGTTTTTTGGGTGAGTCAAGTATTGTTGCATTGTATTCAAATATATTTGAAAAACTTAATGAAAATGAAATGAAAAATTGAAACTTACATTCTAATTTTTCAAATCCCCAAAAAAATTACCAAAAGGATAATGTTCAATCCAAAGTGGACTTTACAAAAAATGGAACAACTAATGTCACATTCCAAACTACCCTAAAAAAAATATCATTATAGATTTTTTTCTTCTAGTGGAATTGGAACTAAACTTACAACTTTTTACCACCACACATTGAAGTACCATAACACTTAAGATGAAAAAATCAAGCAAGAAAATGTCTTTCAAAATTCTTAAGATTTAAAATGAAAATTTCAAATTCATGAAATCCATTACGATATCTAAATTGATTTTTTTAAGACCCATATTTTTAGAAGTTTTAAAAAAATGTTTAAATTATGGTGGTATGAATTTGGAAATGGAAAACAATGTGAACTTCAACATCATTTAAATATTTCTTTTTGAAAAATCATTGGATTTGGACTTTTAAAATGAACTTTCAACTACACTTTTTGGTATAGTGTAGTGTGTTTTTACTTGAAATCACTTAACACATAGGGACACCTTTTGTTGTCGTGTAGTGATTATAGTTGATAAACCAAAAAGAAAATTACAATGGTGCAACTTGACATTTAATGATAAAAGGTCAAGAATTTCAAAAACATATGATTAATATGCATTTAATTTCACAATGTGTTTCATTAGATTTTGAATGAAATTGAGCACATTTACCATGGTGAAAGTGGCCAACCCTTAATTGATGCATTCTTAACTCTTGGAGGGATTCAAATATGAGTCCCAAATAGAAAACAACGAAAGAGCAAAGAATCGAACACGCTTCCTGACTCGTAACATTTTTGAGAGGTAGAGGGGTGTGTTGAAGCTCCGAGATGGGATTAGGAAGAATTGACAAGTTTCACTTACTCACACGGGCTTGCACAAAACCAACACAAGGTGGTTAATGCATAATTGGAACACTTTTGGTGCTAGGACGAACCATAGGCGATTGAGACTCACAAGATTCACCATGGCCCGGACTTGGGGGAAGCCAACACCTTCCCCCTTATAGTATACTTTGTGGCTACCCATAGGGCCCACATCCAAATGACTTTTTGTCCCAAGACTCCTAAGTGGGAGTCCCGAAATTGCCAAGGTTAGGACTCTTGTAACTTTGGGGTGCCATAACTTTTTGCATGCAGACCTCCAATGGAGATGAGCTCTGAATCAAAGTAGTAGCCCTCGTCGAGAGCTTTTCAACGGTATATTGCACGCCACTTGCACACAAGCAAATTGGGTCGATTCTCGACTTTCAGTGATCGGGAGTCAAACTACCAATTTGACTCCGGACCCTTCTTTTGGCCATAACTTGTGTTTCAAATGTCCAAATGGGTGATGCAAGCCCATTTTAAACATTTATGTTCCAAGGGCTTTCCAATGATATAAAGAACTCTTCAGGCCATTGAGTTTTGACGCTTGCAATCGCCCTTTGAAGATTCGGGAGTCCACTGAGACTCCAACTCCCAATGTGGGAGTTCCCTTGGGAGTGTGAGGGTCTATTCCCTCACTCTCTTGCACTCTCGGGAGCATGCGACATGACTCTTGGGCTCCTTTCTTGGCCTGCAACCTTGCAACCCCTTGCCTTGGTTGCGAGCCCAAGGCTAGGGTTGCGACATTAATAAATAGGTACTAGTAACTATAGATAAATGAATTCATTAATAACTAATTGAATTCACCAATAATTAATCAAAATCACTAATAGTTAATTATGAACCTAGGCTAAACACATAAGAACCTTCACTAAACAATGTAGCTTAAACTAAGAACCTAACCCACCAACTTTGGGTAGAAGTGTGAAGGTTTGAACCATTCAATTATTTTCCATCCATGTTTAAGGAACAAATCCTTAACCATTGAACCATTATTTACATGAATGATATTTTTTTGTCATCACATATTATTATGTACATTCATTTTTACGCTAGGTTATTTTGGCAATTACAGATTATTTTTGGCTATTTTACCATAGGTTATTTTAGGTTATACTATTAGGTTATTATTGGTTATTCTACATTATTTTACCATAAATTATTCATTGCTTCCCCAATAGGCCCCATTCACTCCAACAAGTCAATTCACTAAAAATCCAATGAAATCACTTGGTGTACATGTACACCTTTTGTTGTAGTGATTGTTGATTATTCCATCATATGTTATTGTTAAATATTTTAAATTATTTTACCATAGATTATTGTTGGTTATTTTATCATAGGTTATTGCTGCTTATTTTAGGTTATTTTACATTAAAGTTTTTTGGTTATTTTATTATAGGCTATTGTTGGTTATTTTAAATTATTTTATTTTAAGTTATTCTTAGTTATTATATCATAAGTTATTTTTGGATATTCTAGGTTATTTTACCATAAGCTATTCTATCATAAATTGTTGTTGATTATTATATGTTACATTAAACTATTTTTTGTTATTTTATTGTAAACTATTGTTGGTTATTCTAGGCAAATTACCATATGCTAATCTTGATTATCTATCATAGGCTATTGTTCGCTATTTTAAGTTATTTTCCATAAGTTATTTTTAATTTTTTATCATTGGTTATTGTTATTTATTTTAATTATTTTTGGTTATTGTATGATATGCTATTATTGGTTATTTTACCACAAGTAATTTTTATTATTTAAAGTTATTATACTTAAGATAAAATAACCTATAATAACCTAAAGTAAAAAGCTTGTAATAACTTAAGGTATAGCCTAAAGTTGCTTAGGGTATTTAAAACAACAAAATACAAATAAACCTATTTACCGTAATAAATTATAACAATGAATTATGTCAACTAGTAATGAAATGTGATGTTTGCATTGTGACCTTATAGTGAAATAACTTTAACCATGATGAAATCATTAAGGTGCAATGAACCTATTTCATTTTGAAGGTCAATAATGATTTAAGGTTGTGAACTTCACCCCACTTTTGTATTAGTGAATTTTTTTATTTATGTAGCTTATGTAAGTGTTTATAAATTTTCCACAATGTATACATAGGTGGGGAACACAAAAGCCCATGTGATGTAAACCAATAATAAAATTCACAAATTTAAAATATTAAATTAAATTGAGTTTACTTTTCCTTGAAGTTTGGTAAGGTGGTGTTGAATGGTACTGCCCCGGGATGAATTTGCCCAAGCCATAAAAATGTAAGTAGCTTTGTGGTAAATTTAGCCTAGCCTAGCCAAACATACCCAACTACCTTAATGTTACATGTCTATGTTAGTCCTTTAGACATGCACATAGGTTACAAATTTAAAGAATTGAACCCTTCATTTTCACAATGATGAACCAAGTCCTTACCAATGAATCAAACCTCCAAAAAATGATAATTCTTCTCAAGTTTTTTTTATTTCAAATGTTTATTTCACATCACTATTTGTGTGGGCAAATAGGAAAGTTAAATAATTAGTAATTATGTTGAAAGTAGGGTGGTAGATAGATTGCAAGAAAATAGGTAAATAGAAGGGGTAGGAACTAAGTAGGTAGACCTAAACTATCTATTTAACCTAGGTAATAGGTAGGCCTAGGTAGGTAGATAGGCTTAAGCTACCTACCTACTTAAGTTTATTGACCTAACCTAAGTAATAATTAAATAGGTAGGCAACACACCTAAGCTATTCACTTAACCTATGTAATAGTTTGTTGGTAGGTAGGCCTAATTAAGTAGGTAAATAGGCATTGACCTACCTAGCCTAGGTAATAACTAATGAACTTGACTTATTAATTAGCATAGGATCTTTAATTTGACTAAAAAATAATTGGTTAATAAGCATGTCATTTTTTTTTGTTTAACTTGATTAGATGTTTCATTTGATTAGAACATGTTGACCATTTTGACTGAAGTGGTCAATTTTTTGTTCAACTTGACTGAATGTTCAATTTAATAAATACTCAAATAGGTCATTTCAATCAAGTTCATTAATAAAAAATCACAAATGTTATTTAGTTCATAGGCTTTTAATAAAAATGTAGATGTTCATTTGTGAAGGTGGAAAAGATAGTCAGCTTGGACAACTTTAAAAACTATAAATTATGATAGTGAATAAATTCACAAAAATCACAAGAAGATGAGTACGGAGGCGTTACCAAAATTAAGATGGTTTTAGTTACTAAAATCAATATTGCTTTCATTTTATCATTTTTTTATCCTTTCTGTTTATTTCATTTTTTTGATATTATGTTCATCTTTGTTTATGTAAATCTTAACATCCACTTTAGATAAATTATGTTCACTAACAATCTTGTTAGTTAATGTAATACATGTGTTATTTGTTTGGTTGTTTGATATGTATAAATAGTAACAACTTGAAGATCTTCTATCAAACTAAAGAAAATACAATTGTCATTATGAAGGATATATGTGACATGTTAATGCAAAATTGTACAAACAAATCTATAATATGTGTCATGTCATAGGTTTTTGACACAGTTTTGACGAGTACTTGTTTTTACCATCTTCATTTTATCATTTGTGTTATTTTTTTCCTGTTGTATAAAACCTAGAAATTGAACACTCAACATTGGCCTTTTCCATTTTTTCTCCAAATAGTGTAAATTTTCTATTGTTGGATTTGATTTTTGAATTTTTTTTATAAATGTAAATAGTTTTAAAAACTTTGTAATATAAAAAAAATGTACAATGTTACATTTTTAAAAGCTTTATTGGATTTTTAAAATAATTTTGCAGGAATTTTTGTATTTTGATACCAAGTTGAGAAGTTGTTGTATTTGGTTTTTGTGCAATGTTTATGTCATTATCTCCTTTCTTATATTCACAACAAATATTAGTGGTGGTAAATTAGAGTTTTTGTTTGTTTACATTTGTTTTGTATTGTGTTTTGTTGTAATACATATATGGTAAGGCTTGTAATTTTTCAAAATCTTGTAAACTTTCATGCATTTTTCTTTGTGATGCGCAATCAACTCACAAATAACACTTGAGTTTTTATTACATCTAGGTTGCAATTTTTAATGTTGTGTTTTATATACAAGTGCACCATTATATCATCTAGATTGTAATATTAAGTTTCATGCCTTGACATAAAATCTTATTTTTTATTTAAAACTTGTGACTCTATAATAGGCATGATTTTCTTGAAACCCCATAATTAAGTTTTTAAGGTGTTTTTTAAGGATTTTTTATTTAGATTTTTTTTTGGAAATAAATAATTTCACATTTTCTTATTTGTGTGTTTGTTTAATTTCAACAAATATTTATCTAGGTTTTATTTTGAAAAATAAAATTGGTAAACTTGAAGGCGTTATTTTTTTTTTCTCAAAGCAATTATTTTTAAACTATAAAGTTTAAATTTCGAACCAAAAATAAGAATTTGATAACCTTTGAATTGTACATTTAATGAGTTTTCTTCATAAATAAATTCGTTATAATTTATTATTTCCCATTTAATAGAATATTATAAAATATATTTATATAAATTTCATTTTGAAATAATTATTTTTCTTGAAATTCTTCTTATTTAAATACATATAAATAATGAATAGGATATTGCCAATTGAAACAACTTTGCAAATCTTCTAAATCTATGAGCTAGGTTTTCAATTATCAAATGTTTGTTTGTGACGTATTCATAGATTTACCACATAGATAATTATTTATTTGACACTATAGCATATTTATTGTCTATATGTGTGTAATATTTTATATACTTGTGAGATTGTCTAATTGCTTTAATCTTGGTACTCCAAAAGTATTCCAATTCCATGGACATGAGTTAAATAGGAAAATTTTGCATGATTTATAGCATGGAAATTTAGAGAATGAAGAAACTTATATATATATAATGTCAATATTAGCTATAGATGATGGATTATGGGGTGATTTTACAACAATGTATTGAATTTCACAATATTAACATGAATGTCCATTAATATACATTTGGAGTAAAAAGAATTTAACATATTATGGAAATGATGTACAAAATAAATGTTTTAATATCTTATATAGAGATCTAATAACCATTTTGAACTTGTTGAATCATTTCATTAAATAATCCAAGTTCTTCAAACACTAACAATACAAAAGAACCTTCTAAAAAAAATGAGAATTCTATTATTACATAACAAAATCATATTCAAGAATGCAAAGTTCATACAAAACCATTATTTATTTATTTTTTAATTAGATAAAAACATAGAATACAAAGAAAAACATTGTGGATGCAAACCATAAGAAATTTCATTAATATTCATTTCTGAATATGCATTAAACTTTTCTAACACACTACAAGTTAGATGTCACCTCAAATACATGTAATCAAAATGTCATGAGCAATTTGAGAAATATCCATAATAAAAAATGCTATCATTTAAAAAGAAAGTACTTAAAATTCCTTGAATATAAAACATACTAGTTATTTACATAGAAATGTATTAAAAAAATAATTCCACAAATAATGAATCCCTTGTAGAACAAATACCATGTAACATAACATATCAAAATATATTCCACCTACAAATCATTTGAAAGGAAAGAAAAAGCCAAAATTTGAAAATAATAAATAATTAAATTAAAAAATGAAATTGAAAATATTTCAAACCACGTATGTTATTATTTACAATTTTATGCTTTGATTTTCAAGTTTCTAGAGCATCCACATCACATCCAAAAAGTCTTCCTACCATAATTCAAATTTTAAAATCAAATAATGAAATGCGCCAATTTTTTTTGAAAAAGGTAAACCATTAAATATAAGTTTGCAAGAAAATATTATAAATAATAAACCTAGGATGGAATATGTTTCAATGCCCAATACTATAGAAAGAAATCTCTTAGCACTAATTTTCCAATTAAATTAAGGTTTTATACAATTTACAAAGGTTACACAAACAAATTGTAAATGTTCCAACAAATTCAAATTTTATATAATCTACATACCACAAATGTCATACGATGATTTTGCAATCATTTCTTTTCATAAATAAAATACAAACAATACTACAAAAGATGGGTGTAGTTCACTAGTCCTTGTTCAATGGACTAGTGAATCCACTAGGTCCCATTAAGTGGGACTAATGAATTCACTAAAAATATAATGAAAACATTTGGCAAATAGAGGACACATTTTTTGTGATGAAATCTATATACCTGACATCTTACATTTGTGCAAACGAATATAATAATCAAATCATTACAACAACTTTGTAAAACACCTTTGTACGTTTGTGGAAAAGTATTGAAACAAAATTGGCAAGTTTTAAGTACTTTGCAAATGCAAGTTAATTAATGAATGTGAAACAAATTTATCTAGTGGGTGCCTACACACTAACACAATTCACACTCACCCTCTTAGGTGAGTGCTTATCTTAGAATATTTCAAAAATATTCCACTTCATAAGTTGGAAAAAAATCATTAAAATTTGCTTATGACCTAAAAGGTGTTGCATTATACTATTATGTAAATATGTGTTTAAAGGATTTGTTCAAAAATACAAGTCCTTACAATGTTTTCATAACACATATACTATTTAATCAATGTTTTTGAATATTCTGTCCTCGTTATATTCATTCCAAACAATATCACATGTTTCCATAATATATTAGAAACATTCTTATGTAAACACATTCAAAATTTACAACATTAGTATAATTTTTGACATTACATGTACAAATTCATTAACACACATGAAAGTGTAAAAGAAAAAAAACCTATCTATTAATTTCATTATTTTAAACCATCAATGAAATGTACAAAAAAATTATCATTTTTAAAGTAACAAGATTACATTTTAGTTTTCATTAAACAACTACTCAAATCTTTAAATAATTAGTTAATATGGGATTCAACAAAAACATTTCTTTTGATAAGATTTCAACAAATTTACAATTACATGAAGATACATATATCTTTGTAGTGCAATCGACATTACAAATGCCTATGTATTAGTTTTCAAACATAATCAAATGATATATGGAAAATTGTATTTGGCATACATGCAAGACTTTTATGTGAAGGAGTCATTATAACTTCAAATAATTTATATTTACTTTTTCCATTATCAAAAAAAATTTCCATATAAATTATATTCTACAAAAAAAAAAAAGTTTTGTTCTAAAACAACCCAGCACAAATTGTTTCTTATTTATCTTAGAACTTGATATTGAACAAAAACTATGTAATTGTGTAATTTCTAAACCTTCATTGATTAAAACTACATCTTGAAGATATTTTATCACATGAAAATTTATTACCATCCTATTTTTTTGTTGAAATGAAACAAAATAAAAAATACAAATACAAACAACCATATTTATGTTATATTATCAAGTAAATTCAATATCTTGTCTTGTTACAATAAACACAAAACAATGATATTATATGACAAAATTATTTCTTCATCATAATCATTCACTATAACAAATCATCGTGTTCATAACACCCATATAAATTACATGAGAACTAATGCACCAACACAATAATCTCATTTTGGATCAAAACAAGACTATTGGATAGATCATAAACCTATATATTTTAATTCAAACCACCAAATTTCATACCTAGATCTTTTTTCCATCCAATTAAATACCTAATTCAAATTATATCTTTATAATATATTCCAAATGCATTCCAAATGCCTTGTTTACCATCATAAACTTATAATTGTTGTTTGGGTGATTTGGCATGCATGAGTGTGATATTAATTTAAAATGGGTGCATATGGAAGAAGGATCCTTTATGTTTATTCTATATATAAAAGGTTTATTTGATCTTAAATCCTTTTTTATAGTTATTTTATTTTTCAAAAAAGTGGTTTTTTGCTAAAATCATGTTCCACAATGTGTGTTTTAAAGATTTCTTAAAAAAATTATCTTCAAAACGAACATGGGTGAATCAAAAGTTCTTTTTGGCCCAATTTGAATATGACAACACTAGTAAATGAATAAGTTAAAACCTTATATTTCAAAAAGCAATTACAAAGAAATTTATTTATATTTAATAAATTATGATATTAACTTCTTAAATAATTAAAAATGTGTTAAAAAACACCTGCTAGACAAAAGTTTCAAAGAAATATTATGTTAATTTTTTATTTGACCTAATAATTTCCCAATACTTTTGGTTTGGTTCTATGATACATTTTTTGTGTTCATTATGAACTCAATCATGTTTGTCCAATTAATAGTTTGATACTTGATGTAACTTCCACAAATATACATCCATTAATAAATTATTAAATATTTTAGTAATTTTTATTTGGTGACTTTGGGCAATTATGCTTATGTGATGGCATTTAAAAGGCTAGTTTTCATGTTCATAGTGTTTGGGCAATGGGTGCAAAACCCCAAAATTGTACCATATATGGATCATTAACTTGTAAATTTTGTAGCAATATCATCCACAAATGACTTTGCAAGGATGATGATATTGTTTTAAATCGAAAGTGTAAATGCATATCATACTTGTTAAAGTTTAATTTTCTAAATGGTGGACTACTGTATTTTTGAAAATCATTTTTAAGTGAAAGACTTCAACTTGTAATTAAAATTTCAAATGTTTCTCTCTTTGTATTATTAACACATTTGTAAACATATTTGGATGCAAATATATTGAAAGGAGCTAATACGATTATTTTATTAAAGGATGTGAATCCTTTTTTAATCTTTGTCATTTTTTCATGTGAATGAATTTTTGAATGAAATCTTTTGCAACTTATTAAAAATAAATATATTTGTCTCAATATATCACATTCTTTTTTTGGTAAATTTTGAATAAATATGAAAATTTCAAAGTGTGTAGATTTTGCCAAATTTTGGGATTCGTCTTGAAAAACTATTATAATTTTGAATCATTCCAAAATATGCTAACTATTTGAGGTTTTTGTTTCTTGTATCATAAATTAGCTTTGCTTTATATGTCATGTACATTATACCCCATTTACATGTGGTTAAAAACTCTTGAAAAATTGAGATTTTGAAACATATTTTGAATTTCAAAATTCCATAACTTTAAAATTGTGAGTGCTTTTTGAATGTGAGTAGTAGGTTATTATGATCTAATTATCATTATTATAATAGTATGTACAACTTGGAATGATCAACATAACTTTAAAATGTCAAACAAAAACATATGTAAGAAAATTTACAACTTTCAACATTATTTAACATGGTTTTTGGTTCCTTTCAATGTATTTTCACCCATTTAACGATCTCTCTAATTTCATATATTCAAGTTGGGGTAAATATGGTTGAAAATTATTATGCCTTTAATTGATAATTGACATTTTTTGATAATTTATTTTTGAAAAAAATGAAGTCAAAAATATAGATTTAAGCAATTTTAAACATGTAATGTCTTACTTATTGTCCAAATATCATGCATTTATCTTTTTGGTTTTTCAAAGGATTGGATAACTTGATTACACATGTCATTTGGTTTTGGATGGTTGCAAGGATGTTAACATTTGATTATTTCCAATTTTAAAAGGACATGAAAATTTAAACATTGATTAGCTATTGTGATTGCACTTGTGTGGACAAAGGATGTGAAAATTTTGTTGGTTTGTAAGATTTCATGTTATTTTTCTAATGCATAATTGATGTGGCTTAACCATTTTGTGTGCCTCATATTTCAACTTTGTGTACTTTGATTATAAGAAATTTTAATTGCCAAATTGTTGAAAATCATAATTACAAACAAAATGACTTGTTGAAATGATGTTTTTATTTTCAAATTTTGTCTTTTATTTGGACTATCTAGGGAATTATTATATTTAGGTGAAAGTATCCTTGGGTGATACCACTAGGAACCACCTCAAGGAATGAAAAAGGAACCAAAAACAACCAAATCATTTTCCTGGGCCTTTTAATTTAAATGTTTTCACAACTATAATATTTTTTTTCTCATGTTTATCAATTCCATGCACTGATATATGACTTGAAGTTAATTTTGGAATCAATTTTTTTTGAAATTGTTAAAAATTTATATCTTTAATTAAAATGACCCCTTCACAAATTGATAGCTTTAATTTTGAAGATTCATAACTAAATTATGCTTATCAACTAATTTCCTAATAAAAACCTAAAAAAAATGGTTTCCAAATTACCTTAGGAAAAAAATTCCCAATAAAATTCTCAAATTATGTTTCAAATTTTTGTTCTTAACCAAAAAGTTTAAGGAAAGGAACCATCGTTACATTCCTAAATTGTTTTCTAAATGCAATGATTAGAAACATCAAAACACACAATATTCTTAATATTATTGAAATTTCAAAATCTATGGAACCTAATAAATATACTCATAAAAATTTATGAAAATATTTATTAAAGTGTTTCCTACGATTTCTCAAAGTTTGATGGGTCCAAGAAAACTCTTACCCATTTCACCTTGCCAACACACCTTAATGGGTTTAAGCCGAATTCAATATTATTATTGGTTAAATTTGTGAAAGAAATTATATGTTGTTAGTTAAGTACCAATTAAAATTCCCCACATTCATTTGATATTTTATATCTTCTTTTGGGGGTTACCATAATACCTTTTCAGGTTCAACATCTCGTTGTCAAATAAATATTTTATTTTGAAATTTTGATTTTAGCACCAAAAAAATATTTTTTTGAATTCTTGACAAAAATCAATTTAAATAAAAAATATATCCACATGTTATTCATCACCAATGTTTTATGCAAACATTTTGCTTCATGGAAAAAAAATCCCAATTCCTCCCCTATAAGAAATATGGCACTAACCACTAACATACCATTAAGTACTAAAAAACGTGGTTTATTTTTTACATTTGTTGCATACATAAAGTCAAAAAGGGAAACAATTTAAAAACCTTGCGACAAAACATCATAATTTTCCACAAGGTTGCATTGTCAAGCCCATAAAAGGTGTTGAATAAAACTTGTTAGGGGAGGTTTAATGATAAAAGAGAAAACTATAAATATCTCAAGAATCCTATGAAATTTTGGCTTCAATAAACAATAATTTTTGAAAAATTCAATACAAAGGGACCTTAATTTTCTAAAATTTTGGCATTTAAAAAATATATAATTTATGCCAAACCTGAAAAGGTATTATGGTATTCCAAAGTATGGGTTGGGGGTTTCATCTAGGTATTATTAAAAAGATCCGTAAAGTCACCTTGTCTTTGGACCTCCTTTGACCCCCAAAGCCTTCTTTCAATTTCAAATTAATGGTATATGCAAAATAAGGAAATTTTATTAATTTTATTAATATGAGTATGAAATGTTGAAACTCAACATTTTATGCACAAGGTTTGAAAGTCATTATAGTAATAGTGTAACCAAAAAAGAAGGGGGTTCGGAAATCTAACAACACATGTACTCTCCTCTATGGACCCTGGTGTCCATGTTCTCCAGATCGATCTCACCCCTACTAACACCTCAACATCTCCAAAACTCGTCCATGCCTTGCTGATCTCTCTGATCCTCAACGATTCAAAGACTGACAGACACAACAACACAGCAATGACACAACAACACAACAATGACACAACACACATCTCCTGTCCTATACTTCCACACTGATGCGATTCAAAGAAAAAGAAGCTCTTGCATCTTATTCACAGAATATACACATCCCTGAAGGTACAAGCGTTTCCTCCAGCAAATTCACAAAAAGGAAGTCTGAAAGTTCCTAGGTTTCTTGCTTCTTCTCTGTCTTGCCCCTCAATTCTTCTGCAACAGAAGCTCAACTATCCATCAGACGCAGCGGAAGATCGCTAGCACAGCTAAGCTCCCTTCTACAGAACTCCTTACTATGCTCCCAAAAATCTCTCCTCCTCCTCTTCTAAAAACAGCCTTCCTGATCCTTTTTTTAGAACCTCGTTCGTTTCTTCCAGAAGCTTCTCCTCCAAATCGCCTTGTCTTCTCCCTCACGCTCCCAAACTACCATTTCATAATTGCAGCACCGACCTAGATCACAACTTGGAGCCGCCATCCAGCCTCCATTCAATGCAGCCATCCTGCAAATCTCCCAGCAAAACACTTCACACAAACCAAGCGGTACTCCCCATGCAGATGTAATGCAAAGGCAGCCGTCATAGACACAAAACGGCTCAAAGATGTGCCAATTAACTTCCC
>Ga0209208_10002249_pt1 | contig 27615 bp, 20 predicted proteins | sample S1TSphfallax_3_FD_187694 | JGI IMG/M metagenome (GOLD analysis project Ga0209208, IMG submission 187694) | Host-associated microbial communities from peat moss isolated from Minnesota, USA - S1T2_Fd - Sphagnum fallax MG (SPAdes) (version 2) | ecosystem: Host-associated > Plants > Peat moss >...
GTTCTCTATTTAACACACCATTTGCTGTGGCTTCCTGTTATTATGACTTCTCAAGTGCAGACCTAAAGAAGAGAGGTGCCCTGCCCCTCCCCCAGGAGTTGTGGGAATGACCTTGTGGGATTTGGATCAGCATTGTGGAGTCGTGGATTGAAAAAGAAGAGGCCCCCATTCCTGAGGCATCCTACTAACACCATAGTACCAAGGCAGCTTCAACACTTGTTTGTCAAATAATTATTTAATTTTGAAGATTTGATGTCAGAAATAAAAGCGAAGAGTTTTGAATTTTTCAAAATATTCTTTATTTTCCTTCTCTAAACTTTGTTGTTTGGAAAATAAAATAAAAATTTGAAATTTCAAGCTTTCTACAAGTAATATAATTGGTGTTAATGAGACTACTAACCTGTTGGGTCAGGTTTGGGGATTGTGTTCAGTGAACTGCATGTGAGGAAGGGGGAAAGCAGACCCCTTTTTTATTACTCACTAAAATCCATGAAGAACAGGGTCCACAAAATGGGCTCCTCCTTTGGGGATTGTGTTCAGATGTGGTGAGTTGTAGTTCCACATTGGTGCACTAAGAATTGCTGAATTGCAATTGTCTGTTTCTACCTAGCTAGCACTTTCCGAACTTTCTAAAGGATAGTATATTGCTTGTTCTTTAGCTCTTTTTTGCCAACTTCAAAAGTAAAGGTATCATGAGATTTTAGATCCAAAGGAAACAACATTTCAAAATGTGGCGACAGTATTAACTATTAACCTTATTCCATTTCACTACACAATGCAGGATGGAAACACTTTTTTTTGGTCATACTCATGTCAAATAGTTAATCATGGTGGTTGACCCATCCACAAGCATCTACCTACTAGTACTCACCAAGTGCCTTACCTACCTAAATAGTAACCATTACATTCCCTACCTACTTCCTATACTTAACCACTCACATAGAAAGTTATTAAATAAGAGGGTTTGCACAATAAGTTAATAATGCCATTCATCCATAACCCAGTAATAACAAGTTCTCATGGATGGTGCATTGGTTATTGCTGGGTCACATAGCTACTCCCCCGAAAGGATCCCAAAACCTCTGCACATAGTTGTTGTGGACTCCTTTTGGGTGGTTTTTGACAGAAACTTGGGGCTTTTACTAGGGTGGAATCTCATCAAAAGAAAGGTGTGCCAACCCAACAACATGGGTATGAGTCCTTTTTCTTTTTTCTTTTACGGGATCTTCGGAATGTTATGAGAGAGCACGGAGAATTCTATGCACGTTTCACTTTTCCAACTTGTGCGAATCTAACAAGTTGCACGCTCATGCTCTTCCTGGAGCGCCTTTTTTTTCCCCAATTCAGCCTCATATGGGTTCGGTAGTTTTCCCGTAGATAGGGAGATCATAGATACCCAAACTCTACCAGATTGAACCTGCACACACCAGTGCAGCATGAAGGATGGATAGTAAGCAGTGCTTTGTTGGCCTTGCCTACCAATGCAAGGATATTGTGTTTTAGATTCATTATAGAGTATAGTAGCTTAATGGATTCTGGCCCCTAGGTAACAGGTCTATTTTTATATGAGGATTTTTGAAAGATGATATTTTGGCTCGTGTTGAAACTTGAGATTAGTTACAGAGTCATAATATTTTGAAGGATTTTGGATTCTTTTAGAGGATTGTTTGAAGATTATATTTTTGCATGGTGAAATATTTGAGTTTCCATAATTCTTCTTTTGCCTTAAGATGCTTTTTAATGTAAATGGCAAGGCCATAGTGTGACATGCCCCTTGTTTTCTTTCAATTTTGTGATGTTGCTCAAGTGACGATAATCTATAAGTAACCAAATTTGGAGATATTCAAAATATGAAAGTATAAAATTTGAAGCAACCTTTCATATTATAGGCAATTGTGGTGATTTTTGGAAAAAAAAAATCAGAATTTTTTTTCTTGACTTTTTTTCCAAAAATAAAAATAAAAATACCACTGGTGATCATTGGTAAGTGATCAGTAAATTATTTAATTACCTAGTAATCACCTATTTTCCTACCTATTTGTCAATATATACGATGTACTTCTTACCCAGCTGAGGTTTATCCACTGTTGGGTGCTGTTTCACTCTGGTCCCCCAAACTCAGTATAATCTTTTTTTGGGTCCCAAAACATTTTTGAGCTTTCGTCATGTAATTGATATTTAAGGTGCATTCACACCTAATGTTAAGTCAGTGTTAAGTGAAAATCTAGGTGGCATCTTAGGTGACACCCAATGTTAAATGGGTGATTATTTAATATTAAGTGAATGTTAACTTAACATAAAATCTTCATGGTAAATAGGTTTACGTTCTAAATGATTAGCTTGGTGTTAGGGGACGTAATACTAAAGTCGTTAACACCAAGTGTGAATGCACCTTTAGATAGCTGTAACAACGTGAGAGAAGAGTGCAGTGTAAATGGGGACCGCCTCCCCCAGCACAATTTCCTGCTCCAAGCTTGCCTGAAAGATTTTGTGTAAGTTCCCTATAGCAAGGCTTTCTTTTGGAAGGCAACCTCAACCATTCATTTAAATACAACCCCTATGTCTCAGTTGTTAAGGCAAGGGTGAATCCCAAGAGCCAAGGCAAAATATTTTTTTTTTGACATGCTGAAAAAATATATATTATTATTTTTCTCAAAGAAAATTATTTTATGAAAGAAAATGAAACATCTTTTGAAATATTCAGGAATATTCTATTTTCTCATAATGGAATCTTCAAAATTAGATAGTTATTCAACAGAGACCCAATGAACCAGCTATTCAACTATGGTATCATCTTTAGTTTGGTGATTGATACATGCCCAAAACTCATCATCTGTTTTGGGTCTCAGACAATTGTTTTTTCTGTTGTCTTGTGATTTGTAAGATACCTTAAACTCATCAACATCTCTTTTCAGCTCCAAACAGTTTTATCTTTAGTTTTGTGAGTGATAGATAATTAGATACCTAACCCAATGCCTATTCATAATCTCTCTTGGATTTCAAACAAGTTTCATCTTTAGTTTTGTCATTGATAGATTTATTGATAATCAAAACTTAGCATGATCCCTCTCAAGTTTGAAGCAATTTTTATCTTTAGTTTTGTGATCAGTAGCCAAAGGATGTAAACTTCACAAACTTTATTGGGCCATGCAGTTATCTAAGGACTCCGGATTCATTTGGGTGTATGACACCTTAACACTAGAAGTAGGCTGATATTTTGATGAGAAATAGATGATCTTCAACCATTCCTATAAACATTACAGAATAGGTTAGAACTAGCTGTATAGAGGCTAGAACTTAAGGCTCAAGAAGTAGGTAAGGTCCACTTTACATAAGGAGTTGATGCCAAGGTTGAACACAAATTGACCAATCTTATTTGTGCAGCCACCAAGATCAGCCTCAAGGGGTTTACATTAAGAGTCAAGCCCAAACTCAAGTATAATATTTTAATCTATGACCATTTGGGCTCGTAATGGTCTCAAAAGCACGGATACCAATCAACTTGGGAAGCCAATTTGCAACCTTGAGACTAATGTTGTAACAATAAAATAACATTTATTCCATGAAATCTACACAGTATGATGAAAAGAGATTGTGTGCAATCCTTATGTTGACACTCTGCATTGTTGTTTCTTCTCCATTTCCCCTCTCCATTTTATCTTACATTTGGCTATATGGAAGACACTATATACATTGGTGTAGGATTTGTGCATAAAAGTTTGGCTGGTTCATTTGACCCAATGTGTGAGTGACATCTAAAATACCATGTGTGCATATGGTGGATGGCCATATTTCATAAAAGTAGATGCATCTAAATGACAAGTTCTAAATCTAGTAAAAGAACTTTTTAGTTTGAACCTGCCACAAAAGGCAGAATCATTACACAATTGGTGGCTTGTTTTGGATACTCTCTCTATTTTTATATTTTATGATAACACTAGAGGAAATAATGAAAGCTTACCAAATATTGAAACTTAATTCCAACCTCTTGGCTTTAATGACTTTACATGAGAACTACTTGACCTTTCAAAGAAAATCATTCTTGTATTGCTAACTTGAGACCAAACAATATGCCAAAAGAACTTAATATTTCTCATTGTTGATTTCAACATTTGTTAGCAAAAACTAAAATAAGCCAGACTCAAAGAAGTGGGAACTAGTTTGGTGGTTTGATTCTATGGTTATGTGTACAGGGGTTCAACACCTCATGCACAGAGCATGAGCCTGACTAATCAATTTTTTCATCTTGCACGTGCACCCTTCAGGGGTTTTTTAATAAAATTTTAAATAAGTTCATCCTCAAGTGGCTTCGAGGTTACTTGCTGACTCAGGTTTTGACATACATGACATTTCCAAAATAAGTTCAAGGTGGTGATTTTTTTAATGACAAACAAGAAAACTAAGCCCAACTGATAGTTACAAACAAATCTGGCTACATTGCTACTAACAAAGTAGTAATCTAATTACACCAAAAACACATAAAGTAAGAATTTCATGGCATGTGAACACTAATATTTTGGAAGGGAATTTATACCCAGTTTGATATGAGACTTGGCCCAATGTAACTCAAAGTCCCACCTATCACACTCAAATATTAATAAAACTCGTGATGAAGTAAACATAATCATCACGTGTCCACATCATGGAGAAAAAAAAAAGACTAAGACATTGAACATAAGGTCTTAAATGTTAAGATCAATTTGCATTTTTTGATCTTTCCAACTTGTAATGGCCTCATAATAGGGAATTTTTTTGAATTAAAAATTCTCGTGCAAACATTCTAATAATTGTGTGAAAATATTGTCTAATTGATTGTGCAATTTGTTTTTCATGAATGCAAGAATGAAAAAGTGTGTTCATCTTTTACAAGTTCAAACATTAAGACAATGACTACCTCGGTTACCTTCATATATTCACTTACTTATTGAGTCAACAAGCCATTCTTGTATTGTCACCCACAATTTTGTTATTAAAATTGGTCTCAAAAGGTTTGACCATGACTTTTGGTCTTTACGATTTCATAGTGAACTTAAACATGGATTGCTACAAGTTCAAGATATTGGCATCAAAGGTTCTACAAACTTGATTTAAAGAGGGTTCATTTTTTTTGTTTCATAATAATGTTTATTGATGACATTAAGATGCAAGAGAAAGGTAAATCAGCATAAAATTGCATTGAAAATTGTGGATACACAATGCCAAGGGGATTCATCAATTTAAAATTCACAAAATGCCCTTCTAGTTTTGTGACAAGCATGTTAATTGCAACATAACATTGTTGTTTCACTTATGCCAAGAATGCCAAGAAAACATCCCTACACATTGGCTCATTAACCCCAATTGTTGTATTGAAAAAATGAGCCTAATATGAAGGACTAACCATATGAAATGCAATGGTTTTTGTACCAATGTTGAGATTAATAATCTAGTCATGGGTGATTGTGGCATATTTGTTGTCCACAACATCACAAAACACTTATAAATGTTCATGTTGGTAGTTGGTTATAAAATCAAAATATGGCATGAAGAAATAAGCTTGATAGTTTTTTATATTCTCCACAGAAATCAACATTGAAGATGCCTTTCCTAGAATTTTTTTGATGAAGGCATGATTGACTACCTTCAAAAATGGCAAAAATTATACAAGGCCAATAATGTGTGAACATCACAAAAGAGGTCCAAATTCAACCTTGCTTGAACAATTAAAAAGACATATTGTAACATTTTCATGATTAATGTATTGTATTGTATCATGACATGATTAAAAGGCTCACATTGATATTTAACAAGTCTTGACATTTTTCAAAATTTTAAGTCCTCTTGTTTCCATAATTTTTAATCAACCTGTCACAAAAAAAAAAAAGTTAGAGAGAGAAATATGGAGAAACATTGACACAACCAGCCAAGGTACGCATGTAGACCCAAACAGGATCCGAGCTGCCTGGTCTTCTGATCTACACCAGACCCCACTCTAACAACTCACAGAACACTCACACACAACGCTTTGATCTTTCAACATTTACTCATACGCGGATTAGCACATCGGATCACAGAATACAAATCCTTGTGCCTTACATCGGATTAAACAATCCAAGAACTATTTCATGCCTGATCTGCAATGCACATTATCACGGAATCAACAACAATTTCAGGTGTGGCCTTTGAGGTCAGATCCCTCTTTGTTCACTCGGTCATTTGAGCCGCTAACCCATACCCTTTAAATGCCTCTATGCATTGCGCTCACTTTCAACGTCTGGAAACCCAAAACCCAGAGGCCCTTAGTCCAACAACATACTGAGACACTGGACTCAGATCAATAGGTGCCAAGCTCCCATGAAACCACTCAAGGTGACAGCCCCTCATACAAAGACGAACAACAGACTTGTGGCTGCAAACCCCTCCTTTCACTCCTTCTCTGCAAACAACATTTTGCTGTCCACAGCTCATATGCAATGCAAGACCCTACAAACACACATTCTCCCTTCCAGATGCTCACTCTCTCTTCTACATGCCCATAAATCTAAAGCTCAGACCCCTCAGATTCTCATCACTCCTCGGCATCACCCTCCATAACAATTGCATCAAGAGATTACACAACAACTCAACCAAGTCACTGGCGCAGTAGAAAGATTCAACAACCAATCAAGTAGCTGCAAGAACAAAACAAAAGGAACCAAAACTGACTACTCAGAATGTTGTCTCAGTCTTCCTATCCTCTCCATCAAATTGCCACCACCTCCCTCCAAATCTTCCTGTCGTTTCTTCCTTAGCTTCATGCACAAGCTTCCCATGCACCGTTACAAGCTTCACATCCCCAAAAATCATAACACGCCACCTTCATTAAGTCAATTTTCTGGCGGGTTTAACTCTTAAACCCTTAAAGCAAAAATCAGCTTTCCTAATCCAGGAGCCACCATCAGGCTTCCTGTTTGGCCACCATGTGACCGGTCACAAACCATCCTTGTGAAATAAAAGATTGCATGATTATTAAGGTCAAGTTTTCTATTGTGCCATCCTCAACAACACTACAAGAGGAATATCCATAAGCACAACTACATTATAAGAAGCAACATCAAATCAAGGATTTTGTGCCCAAATAAAGATAAAATTTTAAAGTCCTGAAGGAGTTCAAGTTTTGACATGAAGACCTTAGAATTTGAACCCAATAATGGTAACAAAAAACACAAATGATCAAGCTTCACAAACATGATTTAAAACAACTAAAATGTGAAAAACAAGATCAAAAAATATGATGAAAAAGACCTTTTAATGTAATGTCAAAAATAAGATATAAACACAACTTGGAGAAAATAAAAGGACTTAACAAACAAGAAACTTGATCATGAGCAAAAATAAACAATTTTATTGCTTAGGCAAAATATAGTACAAGTTAGGCATGAAATGAATTAAAAATACAAAGGCCACAACTTGCAATAGCATCTTAGGCATTTAGACATCTTACATTATTTAATAGAACTTTCTAGAAAAGCATCAACCTCCTAAAAACTTTCATTAATTAAATATTTTATAAATTTATACTAAATAGCTTCCTAGAAACTTCCATTCACCATATCTTTTAAAAGATTATGCTAATCCTACATTTTCTAAAAACAATTTAACATATTCTTCATGGATATTCCAAAAAACGTCTTTTAAAAAATTTGAACATGTTTTTCAAGAATATTTTTGGAAACTTTTGAAAATTTCCAAACATTTTTTTCATGGATCTTTTTTTAAATTCCAAAAACCTTGAAACTTATTTTTCATGTATCTTTTTGGCAACTTCTAAAAAGATTTAAACATATTTCTCAATGATCTTTCTATAAACTTTTTTTATAGTTTCTTATTTGTAACAAATAATTCCTTATGATGCCATTTGAACAAGAACACAAAAAATGTGCTGACATTTGAAAGTCCTTACAGTTTCATTTAAATGCAAACACAAAAAAAATGCAAAAAAAATCTGACTTTAAACAAAACAAAAAAACATTTTGGATTAAAGATAGATTCATAATGCTACTAAGACAAAAACACAAAAAAATCTTCTAAAATCTAGATTTTGCAAAATCTTGTAGGCTAATCCTCATGATGGCATTTGTGTGATAAGGTCCAAACATGAAAATGAAGGAATTTTTTTTAACATAATAGAAACACATAAAAAAGTGATTTCTTAGTCAAAATGATTTCTTGGCCTTTGATGTTGTCCACACATAAACACATTACCAAAAAGTCTTTACTTAGTTAATGTTGTTGTTTGAATAGAAATATAATCGGGAAAAAATGGTTGGTCAACAAAGTTGACATATTACATAATGCTCACAACATAAGAACAAAAGGGTATTAAATTGTTATTGTGTCACCTTTTTCATAGCAAATAAATCATTAGACCCCAATGAAGGTGGGTTTTGTTTTTTTAGGCTTTAAAGCAAGTGATTCCATGAGGTTCCTGGGGGAAATTTTCTATAACAATGAACCACTTATCAACTTCTTAGGACTAAAATTTTCTACACAAATATCAAGGAATTGGATTTTTAAAAGTAACAACTTTGGCCTTAATTCCTTTCAATTTTGTTTGAACACAAAAAAACAAAAAAGGTGACCCCTTGATGCCTTTGTAATACATTGTGTTGTTCTAGCGCCTCATGATGTCATCCACAACTCAATGGTCTAAAAATGGATGTAAACAAAAACATGAGCAAAAGACAAGGAGAAGAAGAACCAAGTAGAATTTCCTTTCAATTTTTCATATTGTGATGGTCACAAAAACATGAAACAAGAAAAAAATAACAAAAATATGAAATTGAGACTTCTTGACCATTGACATCACATGCCATGGTCATAGTAACACATTTGAAGGCTTGAAAATAATAACATGAAAATTAATTCAATTGTTCAAGAAAACTTTGAGGTTTTAATTTTTCAAAAAGTTAAGTGCAACAAGGACTCAAAAGAGGTGTGGAAATGTACCTTATCATTTAGTGTCTAGAGACTAAACTTTAGAGTTGACAATTACACAGGTGACAACACATGTGACCTCAATCCTAAGGTTCAACAACATTGTTAGCATTCAAAGTTGTAGCTTTGTTGTAATATTACCTCCTCAATGTTCATTCACATTTTATCCTCCAATGCATGGCTATTAAATGCACCCAACAACTCTAAACTTGAAAGATTTGCAAAATTTTAATGGCACTAAACAATGAGAAATTTAAATGATAAGTGCACACAAAGATAATGGTGATGAACACTGCAGTGATCACCTAAGTGAAAGTGGTGAAGAGGACTACAATCTCATAAACGCAAGAGATGAACTTTCTAAGGAAGAGAAATGATCCAATGCAAATGAATGAGGTGGGATGAGCCTTCCTTTTAAAACCTTAAATTTTTGGCATGCAAGATCTAACCCTTCCATTCCCAATCATCTATGGATGAAGTGCCACCAAAAACTTTGCAACAAAACATGAATGGTGACCATTTATCAACACTAGGACAAATCTAACAAATGATTACAATTTTTTTCCCATGTTTACTTTTTGCAAGCTTAATTTTTTTGGCTTTTGACGAAAATTTCCCCAAATTTTTTAAAACATCCTTATGAATGAATCTTGCATTGACATTTGCATACTTCTTAAGGAGATGTTTAACTCCTAATCTTCAAAGTAGTCCTTTGAAGCCTGCCTACTTAGTTGATAGTTAGGCATATACCCGGAAAAAAAATAATGTGACTTACAATAACCACACACAATGTGTAAGTCTAAACCCTAAACCCTAAACCCTTGCATTGAAATTGATGTGAAGAGTTTCATGTGAAATTTTGAAATCACTAAAATCCAAAAGCTTGGAACGTGATAAGCTATGTTCTCCTCCACAACACTTGCTTGTAAAATATTAACAAAATCTTCTACCCACCAAAACCCATCAACTTCATGTTTTGTTGACGTCCCATTCTGTTCTACTGGGTTTGCTAAGAAATAACAACTTTTTTGAAGGATGGGTGACATTCTTATAAGTTATTACGTGAAAAACTTGGAAACAAAAAAAAAATCATGATTGAAACTACAAAGGTTGGATTCATAAAACTTCATCATCACTACACTTGTTGCAAAGTTAGAACCTTGGCTAAGGATGACCAACACCAAGGTGATGTTGCAACAAATCTTGCCACTTATTAATGAAGTAAAGTTGTTAAAAGTTCAAAAGCCAAAGGGAATGTGTTGGTCAAAACATCCCATCCAAGAAACTTTGATCTTTTTATGTACATTATATGGTTGTTTAGTTGGTTAGAGAAGATGAATGAAGGAAAAGAAGATAGCTTCTCCAGTGAGCTCAAATAGATTTGTAGAAAAGATTGTGGCCAAACAATCCAGATGAAAAATCTTAGGGCTTAAGCTCAAACCACTCTATCTGGAATTGAAAATTGAACCTACCAAAATCTAGGAAAAGAAAGCATCATGCCCTACAATATTTTAGGAAACCTTGTCCTCTTCTTTCTCTTTGTTTTGTTTTTTGATCTCTTTTGGGTCTCAAGGAAATTTTGATCTTTTACTTCATCATAATTTGTTTTTTGGTCTCAAACTAATTTTGAGCTTTAGTTCATCACAATCTCTTTGATTTGAAAAATGTTGATCTTTAGTTCATCCTAATCTTTTTTGGGTCTCAAATTTTTTTTTAAATGTTTAGTTCGTCATAATTTATTTTCAGTCTCAAAGATATTTTGATGTTCAATTCATCATAATGTCTTTTCCTTTTGTGTAAAACAAATTTTGATCTTGACTTCATCATGATCTATTTTTGGTCTCAAATAAATTTTATCTTTAATGATTTGGTGAATAGAGAAACATATACCAAAAACTCATAAACATCATCAGCATTGGTTTTTGGAAATCTGAAACACAATCTTTATCTTTGACCTTTCCAGGACCTATTTTTGACAAATTAATCTTCGTGTTTGAAGTTTTCAGAATTTGCTTTCTAGTTTGGATTTTGAGGGATTTTTTTCTACAAATTAATTCATATGTTTGAACTTTGTGGAAATTTTCTTTCGACAAATAAATTCTTATATTTTAACTTTGTGGAATTTTGTATTTAAAAAATTAATTTCTACATTTTGAACTTTCTGGATTTGTTTTGGACAAATTATTTGCTTTTGAAAAAATAAAATTGAAAATTGAACATGGTGGATTGTTTTGACAAATAAATTCCTATGTTTTAACTTTGCGGAATGGAATGTGTTTTTGGAAAAATTAATTTTTACATTTGAACTTTTTGCAAATTTTTTCCAACTTTTTTTTTCATTTTGTTTTTCGTTTCAACTTGTGGAATTTTTTTTTTGACAAATTAAATTGTCTTTTATGTTACAACTTTTGTGGAAAGCTTTTTGGAATTTTTCTTTTACTAGAGCATCTTTCAACACGCCTAAAGGTGTTTGCGTGTGGTTGGAAAGTTTTGGGAACCATTGATTTTATGCTTTTAACGAGTTATTTTGGTACAAAATTTGGTCCAATTATGTACAATTTCAAACCAGCGTTGAAGAATCTGATGAGGAAGCGTTCTCACACCCCCTTTCCTCATCACGGCGCTGTAATAAGTTGTGGGGGAGGTGCTGTACGAGCGGGTTCTCCTGAGGAGGGGGGGGGCCATCTGGTGGCATTTTGTCACAAAATTCCCATTTTTCTGAAAAAAATCATTAAATTTCTTTTATAAAAAGATTTAATTCTCGCCACATTTGAAATCTGATTTTAGTTATGTTTAGGACTATGTTTTTGTAATTATTTAGACAGGTTCTAAAAATCTATCACCAATTTAACGCTAAATCCCTCTTTGGGTTTGCTAGCCAAATATACCTAAACATCAGAAATTTATTGAAAAAATATATCACTATTCTACCTATACCAGTGTTTTCCTAAAAATTCCTCAAGTAGGTCCAGTGGCGAGAGGATTTCCCAGCATTAATTAATATTAAATGACAACTGTCTTAGGTGGGTTGTCACGTTTTCACAAAAGTGGAACTAAAAGTGGCAATTGCCGAAGTGGATAGGTCTAGATATGGCTAATTTTATTATTATTATTTCTAAAAATGACTTTTTAAAAAAAAACCCCTTAAAATCACACAAAAATTCGCATGTGTTTTTTTTCATTTTCTTAAAAAAAAGTTGCCAAGAAAAAAAAATTAAAAAAGTAAACACTTGCTACCTACCTCTCTATATCTGAATACCTCCTCCCCAAAACACGCCCGAATTTGCGACCTCCCAAAAACACGCCCGAAGTTCGTTTTCCCTTTAAGAGCACGCGAAAAACACAAGACCATTCTTGCGAGAGCAACTGGCGCGTAAAATTCAAGTTCTCCACTCGAATTCATAGTCCTGAGATTTCTTGCCTCTAAGTTTTTGTTTTTGTTTTTGGAAGCACAATGACAGCAGACCCGACCTGACGAAGCCCATTACCGCCTCCAAGTCTCAATCTCACGACCATTTTCGCGAGCTTGCAAACAAGAGCCATTACTGCGAGAGCAACTGGCGCGGAAAATTCAAATTCTCGACTCTAATCCGCAGTCCTGAGATTTCTCCTCTCTTCTTCTTTCGTTTTTTTGGTTTTTTTTTTTTCTTGGGAAGCACAACAAACAGCATCAGACCCGACCTGACAAACCCATTACGACCTCCGAGTCTCAATCTCAAGCTCATATTGAGCAGAAGGGCAGACAGGAGTTTCATTCACTTACTTGCACACACATTACTGGGTTTGAAACTCAGAACCTTCTTTTTGTGCTTCCCAGGGAACCAGAAGCTGGGGCTATTCCAGTGAGCCATCACCCCTGGTGGTGGTGAATTCTGTTCTCTTTAATTCCATCTCAAAATGTTAGAGGATTCAGAGATTTCCGAAAGTCGAAGTTTGACAGATATAGTACAATCCTTGGACTGGACGACTGTAGATTATGGCGATGATGTCAGGGATTTTCCTTTCTTAGATAGCATTGTCGACGCTTGTCCCCAGCTGCTAGACCCAGAGACATGTTGTCCACAGGGAGCACAATTGATGCAGATGGCGTCTGCTGCAGGAGTTGTTACAAGTATAACTCCCACTGCAGTACCCGAGCTGCCGGAAGTAGACATGAGCTTTCAGCCTCTAGTTCTCCCTCTCATGAACCATCAGCAGTTGCTGCAGCAGCAGCAGCAGCAGCTGATGAACTGTAAGTACATGCCAGACGATTTCAATGAATCTCTGAGGAACTCAGGCACCATTCTCCGATCAGAGGAGCCTTATTTCCAGTGGACTGCACAAGGTAATCAGTCCCTCTTCTTCGATGATGATGGGTCGCAGAACTGCTTGTTCGTCGATGAGCACCTTGACAGTACTACTACTACTAGTGATCACAAGTTCATGTTCAGAGGTTCGCAGCTGGATAGTTGCATTAACGATCATTTAATGATCAAGACTTCCAGCAGCTCGTCGGACTGTCTTGTAGCAGGCGATGCTGTGCTCAGCCCCGTAGCTTGCAACAAAGGGGTCGATCCTGACATGCTCGTAGGCAGCTCCCAAAAGTTGGTTGCAGAGCTTGTACCAGTGGAGTCTTTATTTGTTGCTGCATCCACAACAGGACTAATCTCAGAGCAATGTTCCAACGGGGTGCATAATTCATCACCTTCTGGCTTGCAGCAGCGTTCTTCTTCCTGCAGTTTCTCTCATCTACGTCTCGCAGAAAAAGAAGAAGAAAAAGAAGAAGGAGAAGAACGCAGCCGCCTCTGCTACTTATATGGCAGTACTGATCATGAAGCAGCTTGGCAGCTGATGGGAACAACTGCAAAGCTAGAGGCATCAGCTTCTGCAAACCCCAGTGATGATGATCCGTTCTTCCACCACCTGCGACAAACGTCGACCCAGTACTCATCCGCTGCCAGTAGCTTCACACAAAGCCTGCTAGCGAGCAGTTGGGCTTCTGCCACCGATGGCTCCAGTCCAACAATGGATCATCTGCATCATGTGCACAACAACGTCGAGCTTGCTGCCTGGCCAACACCTTCCCGTTTCCTCCATAGCCACAAATCGCCATTTACAAGAAGCTGCGGATCATATTCTAACTACTCCGGCCCGCTGCAAATGCGCGGCGTGGGAGATCGCAATAATCTGCGACGTTGGGCGCCGCGACAATCGTTGTTGCGCCGATGGACAGAGAAAATAGCCCCTGTTCTTCAACAAGAAGCGCGACGACAGAAGCAACTCGATGATCTAGAGCAACTAGAGCTGGCTGCTAAATGCAACCCAAATCCAACCCTGACTTCTTGTGCAAGACAACAAGCGACACAGTCCGCGATGGTGAGGTCAAATCCAGCTCAAAACCAAGCTGCAGCGCACATTCACAAACTTGCAGAGCGAGGTCGCCGTTCCAAGTTCAAGGAGAAACTGCATACGATACGCGCCCTAGTGCCTCTTACCAAAAAGGTAATTACGTCCGCGACATGTTCTACGTAGTCTAGGAGCTCTAGCGGAGCTCGCTGTGCATCTCTTAAGATCAAGAAGCCGCAATGCAGCTGCCTTCAATGCATGCCAATCTTGTTGATCTTGGCCTGACGTGATCTATACCCAAGTTTGTATTCGAGATCAGGACTGACCAGCAGAGTTAATTCTGGTTTTACCTCTCTTGTCTTCTTCAGAAGGACAGGGTATCTATACTCTCGCACGCTATTGACTACATACTCCAGCTCAAGACGGAAGTTGCAGAACTGCAAAAATCACAGCAGGAAGAACAAGCTGCTGCTCAAGAATGTGATCTTGCAGCAGAAGCTGGCAGCAGCAGCAGCAGCTTAAGGATAACTGCAGCCTCAGGCAGCGGCACGTCGACGACTAATGCTACTGCAGCGCCTGCTACTAGTAGACTCGACCTCAAGGTTGCGGTTTCTTGTCCTGGCAATGAATCTGATGATCATCAGCCGCAGCAGCAACAGCAACAGCAGCATCTTGTCATCAATGTGAAGGTGGCCGACAAGCTCCACGCCCAGAAATTGATCAGTCTCTTAACCGCCTCCAAAGATTTGGGATTGGAAATCAGATCTCTCGACTGTCGTTGCATCAACGACCAATTCCATGTCGCTGTCAAAGCAGTAGTGCAGGTATATATGTCTCCTCCTTGTCTCTCCATCTCTCTCCTGCATCTCGCTTGTATGGTCTAATTAATTCTAGAAGTTTTTTGTCTCTAGCTACTGTCCTTTCACCAGACAAGAATATTTCTCTAGCTCAAACAGCAGCTGCTGTGTTCAGCTCCAGATCCTGTAACTTCTTCAGAACTAATGGCAGCAATTCTTGATTGAAACTGAACAAGTATCTATCTATCTATCTTTCCACAGTTGCTTTGTTTTTCATTGATGAACTCCCTGAGTCACCTTCATGAATTAGCAAATAGGTGCTTCATATCAAGATCAGCTGCTGCTGCTGCTGCTGCTGCTGCAATACTCTACAAGAGAAGTTGAATTCTCACACGAAATGTAAATTTATGTGTCATTACCAAATGTCAAATTGCCATGGCATTGTAATACATGCAACAATAAACATCACATAATATTGTACATTGTAATGGATGATGCCACAAAGTTTCCCTCACACGTGCCATGAGCTGCAGCGGCTTTTTTTTGTGTGAGAAAAAACCACATTCTCTTGTAGTGATTGGTATTGAAATCATGGAAAGTGGATGATCATGTGTCATGTGATATCCCTCTATCTTGGCAGGCATGTGATCGAGGTGCAGCACTAGAAGAGCATGGACTGCAGAATAATATGGTGAGGAGGAGCTGCAGCCCGGAGCAGGTGCAGGAGACACTCACAAGAGTTCTAGACTTTCCATTTGAGATCAGCCCTGGTTCTGTAATTCCTTCTTCTGGCTAGGACCCATGATTCAGAGCATGATCCTGCACAACTTCGCAAAAACTGTAACAAAGAAATTTCCACCAAATTGGAGATCCATCATCAACAACAACATATGACAAATCTTTTGCAGTTTCCTCCAAATCTCCAAGGAAGATCATGGACTCATCAAGCCAGAAAGATGGGTCCAACTTAAATGATTGATCCTGGCAGTGCAGTTTTTGTACATGAGATTTCCCAAAATGTGTACAATTAGTACAAATTCTGCTTCATGTTGAAAATTCTTTGACAGGATGATGGATGGGTGATGTCCAGATCAAACCTGAAATCACACTAGTGATCCAGCTGCATTTGAAGAGTGCAGCTGTAACCCTAAAAATTCTGCTTGTATGGTGCAGCTTGTTTCTCAGCATCTCCACACCAGAGCTGATTATACATATATTCTAGTCCAGGATCTTAAGAGTGCAGCTGCTGTAAGTTCTACCTTCTTAGATTAGATGCTGCAAGCTGCCTTGTTTTTTCCTACTGTTGTGCAGAGGATGATCTCCTGGAGAGAGTTTAATACAAGTTTGAGATTTTTGAAGAATTTGCTACCAACTTGAATCTGGTGCTTGTTTCTCCTGTTGCAGCTTGGATGATTTCCAGAGACATGAATACTAGTCTAGCATTTGAAGAGTGCAAGCTGCTACCAAATCACATCTTCTGCTTATGAATTTTGTCCAGAGGAACTTTTAATAGTTGAGCATAATTTGAAGATTTGTTTTGCAGATTTTTGCCCCAAGTCATTTGTGCTTGCTATATATTTTCTTCTAAGTCTATGTATGATATCATAACAAGGTGTTACCTCATATCAATTGTGACACATCTTTTTGTATTGAATAAGCCATATTAGAGAGAGTCATTGAGATAAACTTTAGGGTTTCATCCATTCTTAAATAAAATACATGTGATGTTTTTTTGTAGTATGACATTAGTGTAATACCTTTGCCATTACCATGTTCAATTGTAAGGGCCTAATGGAATTCTAACTCCCATGGGCTCTCACTTCAAATTCATGTAATGTCTAGGACTTTCTTTCAAGTGGATGTCACTACATTTGCTTCAATCGGTGGCAAATTTCCTTTAGAAATTAGGACATATATAACTGCAACAAAAACTGTTGTGTGGGCAATGGGCATACTCAGTATACTTATTCAGTTGTGTATTAGCCTACATTGTGTGGTAAACATAGAAAAACACCAAAATAAAATCGTATGACACATATTACATGAATGTCAAACTATGCTATCTATCACATAATTTTCAATATGATATTTCAAGCACATTATAATGGAGAAAACCACAAAGTTTACATCACAGTATCTTTTTGTCACATTGAAATGGATGAAACCACAAAGTTTACATCACATGCCTGTCTTTTTTCACATTGAAACGGATGAATCCACAAAGTCTACATCACAAACGTGCCTTTCTGTCACATTGAAATAGATGAATCCACAAAGTTTACATCACACGTGTGTCTTTTTGTCACATCGACATAGATGAAATCACAAAGTTTACATCACAGATGTATTTTCATCACATGGAAACAGACAAAATCACAAAGTTTACATAACATAACACACATATTTTCATCACATGGAAATGGACAAAATCACAAAGTTTACATCACACTTCGTCTTTTTATATCATTAAAATGGATGAAACCACGAAGTTTACATCACAGATATCATAAACCATGACCCACAACCATAGGAAAAACCATGTCTTGCTGTTGTGATGAACAAAGTCTGATACAACTCTTGTAACTTAAGAAAAGAAGCATGTGGATATCCTTCCGCACAAAACGAGTGGAATGCAAACCAGTAGAAGCGCATCTGACTCTGACTATTGAAGAATCTCTATCTATCTATTTTGACATAGAATGAAAGACTTTTGCAAGACTGGGTCCACAATACATTAATGCTACTACAAAACTTGGGAACTTCTGTACAGTCATGAAAGCCTTGTGAAAATTCATGGAACTTTTACACTAAAAAAATCATGCATTCAGCACACCAGAAGCAAATTTTGAGTATTCTATATCCCGGAATTATTGGGTACTCCAAATGTTTACTCACAATGGAAGGGGAGAGCCTGTGAATGCGCAGTGCTTTGAGGACATGTGAGAATCTTTTTTTGGATCATGAGACACATGAGAATTTTTGTTTGGATTTGTGACGATTTGATCCATAATATTCTTTTACCCAACTGTGAAATGTTGCTTCCTATCATATGATGTCCCATGTGTGGGGGAAGAAAAACACAAATGTCAAAGAATATGACCCACTTGCTATGGCCAATCCAAGAGTCTTTACTAACCATAGTTCAATCAATCTTGTAAGAGTCTTCAGAAACAATAGTTCTCACACGCGAAGTTAGATGCACTATTCAGTTGAATTTGAACACCTTGTGGTAACATTTTTCACATGCTCTAATAGACAGTTTAGGAGTGTGTTGCAATGAAGCAAAGCCCAAAACAAACAGCCCCACATGATCCCATCTCAAACTTACTCAAACTTAAAAGTAATTGACTATTTGGGTGACGTTCTTTGGAAGCTCAGGTATAACCAATAATTATCTCAATCCATGTGTCTCTGACCCAGGCTCTAAATGTTGGCACAGTTTTTGGGTGGATTTTGGTGTTTAGAAAAATGACAAAAAAAAAGGTGCAAAAGGTGTATTCATGCACTACCTCATGAAGACCTGAATACTATTATTTTACCATTAACCAAGATGTTATTTTACATGTGGTATCTTTTTTTGTATCCCCCAATTTTGTGATTAGCCAAACTGGTGAACATCCACAAGAAGATTAAGCCAAATTTGGCTATAGACAAGATATGAAAGTAAACAAAATTTAAGAAACTTCTTATATTTTTGGGAAACCTATTGTGAAAATCTGGCAAAAATAAATAAATAAGTGGAAATCTGGCAGTTAGGGGCCATCTTTTTCACAAAAAATCCTTTGTTTGGTTGTGTCTGAGTTGTATTTTACAACTTGAAAAAATGAGGAAATTACCAAAGAAAAAACACTAGAACCTATTTAGTTATAAAATGAGCTGTGGCATTCTCCAAAAGCTTCCTCTACTTGCGACCTTCACAAAAGTTTTGTGGTGGGACCTATCATATCCACTACAATGCAGCAGCAACTTCTTATTATATGGTAGCTATTATTGCATTTGGAGTTTGGAGCAATTGGGCTTGTAGATATGGCAATGTAAATTGGGGTTGTTTTTTTCTTTTTTTTCTTTTTTTGAAAAACATCTGGCAAGGGAACAAGAGAAGAAAAAGGAAAGGACCAAAGTCCAAACAAAAAACCACTCCTGAAAATGCAAAATGCCCAATGGGGAGCCCTAAAAGGAGAAAACACAAAACCTAATACCTCAACCCATCACCATTAGCACAAAGCAAGTCCTGCAAGTAGATGGGCAAAAAACCTAGAAGGACACCAAGCCAAGAAGAAGCCTCTCCAATTGCCACAACTACCTGATCTACAAAATAATGGCAGCTTGAACTTTTTAAAGAGCCACTAACACCTTTTATCTATAAAATGAATGTATAATCGAAAAAAAAATCTCTAGAACCCTTCATTAATCATGTTATGTTGGCACATCGATGAAGGAAGTTGTCCAGGTGTAAATATCCAAATATTTCTACTACTAGAAAGATGAAATCATCCTCAATATGTTGATTATGATATGACACAACCTTTGTTTGATGTGCAATCATCACAGTCATTCATCATAAATAAGCAACTTGTGAAACAAGATCTACATTAATCAAATCAGTAATACATCTACCAAAATGCAAATACCATCTAATGTAAGCACAATATCCACTCGTTATCATGATTACTAGAAAGAGGGTGTCGAAAGAACATGTGTTTGCTTGCACAAAACATGAAACCCAACATCCTTAACAATGGAAGCGAAAGAATTTTGAATTACATCATGTGTGGTTGTGTGTTCTCCCCTATGAACACAACGAAGTAAATGTGTCCCTTTGGAATTTATAAATTGTCTACATGTGCCCACAAGTTGCAAAATAGGCGAGGCCCAATTTGGTGCATAATGTTAAAGGGAAAAATGTTTGAGGCCATTTTAAAAGATGGGGTGACTAAGCGGGCAAAAACATCCAAACCTAGGTCTACACGAGATCTCAACCAAGCACAATGACGATCTAAAGACAACTCTAAAATGATGCTAAAAAATGAATGCTCGTGCACATTCTCTCTAAGATGATTTCCTGAAAATGATTTGTTCTTTTTTAATAATTGTTCAATTTATGGGATGGAAATTTGAACAAGTGGAAAGAAGGTCATGAGCCCACGTCAAGTGAACCTAAAATGGAATTGAACCTGAACTATTGGCCCCTATAGCCCCCAATAAAAATGGGCTAACATCTTGCAAAAATTTGGGTGCAATGATTAAGGCAACAAGCCCCTAGCTCCCCAAGTATGTTGCTAAGGTGATAACCTTCGCAAAAACAAGACCTATCCCACCTTTAAAGATGGGAAGAAAAGTTTGTTGACCAACTAAAAGAGCTTCTAGACACTCTAAAGAAGCTAGCCTCAAAATTTTCCCAAATATGCGAATGAAGGTCAAATCAAAAGAAACTAACTGACATTGAAAATCCAAGAATGAAGGAAAAAAACAAAGAATGTAATATGGCCTACAAGCAAAACAATGAATGAAAATCATAAATGCCATTTACACATCCCCCAACTTAAGAAAGGCATCTTTGTGCTGAACATCATTGTCCAAAATATCCTAGAGAAAAGAAAATGTGAAGGAAAGGGACCCCAAAAGAACATCCAAAACCCTATAATCCCTAATAAAAATACAAAAACCTGATGGAGGCAAAAGCCCTAAAGATAAATGAGCAAGAAACCAAGCAACACACTTGTGAAGCTAAATTGCAAGGCCTACCAAATCTAAAAGAACCTCACTTATTGTTATTGGCCAAATGCCACCAAAAGGCTTGGCAAAAGTTATTAGCCTAACAGCATCAAAGGCCCTAGCTATACTTTTAGGGATATGCCTTATAGCAACATGAAAACACACCATGAATAATTGGGAAAAACCATTAACTGAATCTTTTGGGTCAAATAAATCTTGAATGTGCTCCAATACCATGCCTAAAGGCCCTCCAACTAAAAGATGAGTTGAATGGATGAATGTGACCTAAATATAATTAAAGAAAAATTGAAATCTACTTCTGGCTCAAACTCCATTAAAGAATCTAAGCATGGTACACATGAATCCAGAAGATGAAGAACTTGCAAAGCAATAATGTTCTCTAAAGAGGCTAAAGCAAGTGCTAGGGGGACAAAGGCCTTTACAACACAAACATATTCCCTAACTTGCCTTAAGGTTAAACTCTGATGAAGATGATGGGGCCCCAAATGGAAAATGTTATAAAGATTTGTTTAGCTTTCAAGTGGATGCCCTACTTTTGACATGCTACTTAAAATCCAATGTTGGTTGGGCACCCACTTTGGTAGGTAAAAATCATCAATTTTGGTTAATATGAACCAAACTAAAACACAAATTGCATTTTGTTTTTTTAAGAACCAATTTTTTTTTATATGTGTGAAATTGGGGGATTAATTGGAGGTTAACCAAACATAGAATGTCAAATCTAGTCCAAGTTAGTAAGAACCAAACCAAAATCAAAACACAATTTTTTTTTATAAACCTAAGCTAAAACCACATTCCCAATTCCATTTACATGTGGAACCAAAATGACACAGTTATAATATTATTTATTTTAGAACTAAAACATGAGGTTCTTCCTTTAAATAAAAAACCAACCAACACTAGTTAAAACCAATGTTGGGTGGATGTCCAAAAAAATTGGATATCACAAATTATGATATCCTATGAGATATCGTAACCATTAAATTTCACAGTAATGAAATATAGACATGTAATATCTAGATTTCAATCTAAATATCACAACTATTGAAATTCAAGCATGATATGAATTTTTTGCCCAAATCTAGATATCACATTAGGTAGTTAGATTTGAGTAAAAAAAAAGTAATTCAATTAGGAGTTAGGTTTGGGAAAAAAAACTAGTTTGAGGGTTTGAAATGGCTACTACTTAAAGCACAATTTCCTCAAACCCTATGTGTCATGTTGGTCATCTATTAAGGAGCTTGAAATCACATTTAGGCCCCATTTTTTTTGGTCTTCTTGTGTTTGTTTTTCTTTGTTGTTCACTTCCCTTCATGTGTCACATTAGTGCTTACTATTCCTTCCTTCATGCTACTACTATTTTACTTCCCTTGGTGTGGCTACTACTTCGCTTCCTTTTGCCATTGTTGCTTCCCTTCATGCTATTGTTGTTGCATCCCCTCACACTACTACTATTGATTCCCTCTATGATGATATTCTTGCTTCCTTTCACATTGCTACTACTCTTTCCCTTCACATTGTTATTGTTCCTTCGTTTTGTTGTGTTCTTTCATGCTACTATTATTGATTTCTTTTACACTTCTATTGTTGTTTCCCTTCATATTGTTGTTGTTGTGTGTTTCAAATACATGTTTATTCGCATTATTCTTGTTGTGTGTTTGAAATATTTCCTCCACATTATTCTTGTGCCTCCTTTTGTATTGTTATTGTTGTGCCCTCCCTTTGTGATTTTAGAACTTATATTGCCTTCCCCTTTTCACATTTTGCAAGTTACAACTTGGAGTTTTTTAAATGACAAGTACCAACATTTTTTTGTGAGGTAAGATTTTTTCCCATTTTTTTTGTGTTTTTTTAATCTTGTCTTTGCTTGTGCAAGCTTTTTACAAAACATTTTGTGCATTAAAGTAACTTTTTACAACATCACTTTTACATTGAATATTGAGTTTTATTCTTGCTTATAAATGTTGTAAATGTTTACAAATTCAATTTTTTTAAACATCCATATTTCACCTTAAACCCTAAACCAAAGACATATGTTTGGAAGACATTTTGTTTGCTTGAATTTTTCCAACCTTGGCATTGTTTAACATCATGTGAAAAATGGAAAATTATAATGGAAATGAAAATAAATTCATGTAAAATGAAATTTGTTGTGAAATGTGAAGCTTTAAGCTTGGAGGAAAACTTTTAGGAAAAATCTTTTGGGCATATTTTTTTCAAAGCTTGCCAATATGCCACCAATGACAAAAATGTTTGTAAGGGCTTTAACTATGTTTTCAAAAAGTCACCCAAACAAATTTTCAAAAATGCATCACTTGGCCAAAGAAATTCAGTTAAGGCCAAGATGAATGGAACAAAACTGACATTGAAACTAGTTTGAAGCAATGAAAAATTGAACACTCCAATGAAATTTAAGTCATTTTTTTCAAACATCAATGTGATTTTTGTTTTTATTTGTGTAAGTTTTATACTTTGTGAAATTTGTAGATTGTTTACATTTGATTTATTCTTGTAAATTTGCAAAGAATGTCATATTGTTTGAGGAAACATTATAACTTAGGGCAACACCTATTTTATGTTATGGTCACCATAACACCAAACATCAATGAGGATTTCTAGTCATGTGCTTCTAGCTCTAACTTGGGATGTCTTTCAAATTATTATTGATATTTTTTTCTTTGGTTGTAAGTGCTTGTGTGTTTAACCAATCCCATGGGCATTTATTATTTTCTAATGCCTTGCATGTAATAATTACCATAGCCTTAGAATTAAAAGAAAAATCTAAAATGGCACCTTCTATGGTTAATTTGGAAGATGAAATGGTTGTGGTTTGGAGTTGTCTATGTTTATTTTTAACATTAAAAAAAAAGTATGTGATGTTTTAAATGATTTTGTTTTATTCTTAATGACATATGAAAATAAGAAAGCCCATAACATGTTATCTCTAATGTTAGACCCAAAATTTAAGAGTCTTAAGTTGGTTTTTTCTTTTAATGGTTCAAAACAAATTGTACCTATGGTGGAAAATGAAAAGAAATGGTTTTTGTTTCCATTTCCATTGAAATGCCACCATGTACTTCACCTTGTGTTAGAATTTGAAATTGTGATACATTCACTAAATGATGTCTTGACATTTTAAAAATGATTATTGGGACTAGTGAACCAACCAAGGAATTGGTGAATAGGGAATTACAAATGTTCTAGAGATATCTAGTTGATGCAAAGACACTAAGTGTATTTTATAATTGTGGGGAAAACATGAGTCCTTGTTTTCAATTATTGTTTTCCTTGCCCATTAAATCCTCAAGATTGTGGGATCCCAAATTGAAATTGCAAGAATTTTTTCCTTTGTTGGGATATTGAAAATTTTGAAAAGATGTAGGCTATAAATAGATTATTTAGATAAGTTAATATTTATAAACAAGAATTGGCCAAATGATACTAGGGTGGGTTCTTATTTACCTTGTAACTTGATAGAATTGATTGAAGTTGATGTTTCTTTAAAAGAAGAATATGAGGGTAAATTTGAATGAGATGAGCTTGTGGACATGTAATTTGTAATTTTATAATTTCATTCTTTTGTATATAAGTTTTGTAATAAACTTCTTAAACATTGTTATCTAGGTTGTGAAAATCACTTTGAATATCTAATAGATATTATTTTCTAGGATATCCAAAAGTGTGAAATCCAAATTCTAGTTTTTTTTTAAAAATTGATATCCTTGATGGATATCATAATAGAGACCATTTTAAAATAAATCTAAATTCTGACCCAATTTTTAAAAATCATTTGAAAATCAAAACTAACCTATATAAAAAAGAAATTGATATCTACCCCATCACTAGTTAAAATCCTAAATCCAACTCATGATCCAAAAAGGAGAATTGTTTTTATCACATGAACAACAAAGTGTGTTATACACAATGGACCTGCCATTTATTTAATATCAAAAATGGATATTGTGTGATAAATTGGTTCGCTAGGGGAATTTGTTTTTAATCTATTTTAATATACATCATCATGTTGTTGTAAAGGAAAAAATGTGATGCTTAATATTTTCAATTTTTAACATCGCATTAATTAGAATGAACCCAAAAGAGATCTTACATTAAATGATGACAAGTTGTAAAAACCTATCTTATTTTTTAAATTGTTACCAAATTTTTATCAATTTTTATCAATTTTAATCTTTTTTTAGCCTTTGTCATGAATGAGATTGTTAGAATGGGAGCTTTAAATTGTTTCAATGAGTCCTATTCAGCAGCAATCTGACGCTCAAATGTTGTAACAGCCACAAAAACAATTTATGGCTGATGATTTTGTTCAAATTGCTGCCTTGAATTGTTTTAAAAGAGTTGCCTAAGTGGACTTGTGCATACCTAGTCGTCCATATATGCAACTTTTCCCAGAAACCAAGCAAGCTCCTAAAATTCAGTTTGTGGGTAAGCACTAAGCACCCATCAAAGAATGCAACAAGATCCCATGATATGCCAAGAAGAAATGAGTACAATCAACCTGCACTGCAAAAGTGATGGTTTTTGACCAGTGTTGGGTGGTTCCTTGAATTTATACAGAATTGCTGGTTCTGGTTCTTTGAAAATTTCAGAATCAAAGAATCGTCAACTCCAGTTTTTCAAAGAAAATTCAGAATCAAAGAACTGCTAGTTCCAGTTATTTCAGAAGCCTTACTAGAACTTGCAGCTTTCATGAAAGAATTGAGAGTTCTCTGGCCAATTATTTGACCTTTTACATATTTTGAAAAGCATGGTTATATACCAAAGTCAGTCCTTTGCATTTCTTTAAGAACCATCAGGTCAATGTGTGTATACCGAGGTTGATAACCAATGGGCATCTGTCCCTGATTTTAAGAACCGCTCAACACTAGGTATTGACATCAAACACGTTGATGTAGCTTAATCAGTATATGTACTTCTTAGCTCAAAGGTGGCAGATTTTGCAACCTCTACTTGCAGCATTACACACCTTTTTAGGAGCTGTTTTTTATGCAGCCTAAGTGGTGATCATCCACAAGAAGATGTAGAAAAAGTGACGACCATCCTAAAAAAGATTTAGCCAAAATCTGGCTATAAAACAGATATCAAGGACAAATCTTTAATCATCTACTTTCTTTTTGGCTATTTATTGAAACCATATACAGAAATTTGGCAACTTTTCCTTTTTTTTGACTTCTGGTGATTGAAACTCTGAAACTTTTGAAGGTTTCACCAGTAAAAAAAAGATCAGGCATCACACTGTTATTCTGTAAATGAAGTTCTAACTTCACAAAGGCATTTCTGAGTTAGTTGCACATACTGTATCAAAATAGGATCAAGTTACAATGGACTTCCATGCAAGCACTGAAAACTCTGCAACACCAAGTTGTAAGAGAACCCATCTTTACTAAGCACATGACTGTCCGTTCCTGCTGTCAATTCTACACAGATCTCAACACCACAATTCCAAAGCAAACAAAATCAATAGCAAGACGAATATCATCGTGTAAAGCACAAATTCTCTTAGGAAATTGATCATTACCTATCTAACTCTGCACAACCCCTTAAGTTCTTGCCTCTGCTTCAAACTTGATAATTATGGTTTCTGATGCTCTTCATTCATTCTGTATTTTACAATGCTCTGCAAGTTCAATCCTAGCTGCCATCAAACTAAAATTGTGGCCAAAAGGATTGAACCACACATTCTAATGGAATCCCGATGAAGGAAAGGAATGGTAATGGCAATACAACTTGTTTTCAGTTCAAAGTTGGTGTCATTCAAGGCAAGTGTTGTGCAGATATCAGAATTGACACCAAATCCTGCTGGTTTTCAGGGTGGTTCTTTGATTTCATAACCATTGATCTTGGAAAATCAGAGGATTGGGTCTGACATATAACCACCATTCTTTAAAAAAAAGTCAAAAACAAATTTGGAATTTCAAAAAATTGGATTTGTGGGTCATTAAGAAAATCTAATACCCACACAACATTGGGTAAGACGAGTGTTGGCTTCTTCAGAAGAAGAACCATCTTGTTCGGGCTAAAGTTTTTTTTAAACATGGAAGACCCTTCAATTTTGGGTTTTTTCAATATTCTCAAAAATTAAAACCCATTTTCAAAGGCTAGGTTAATTTTTCTTGACCCATAATTTTTGGTCTAACCCATCCAACCCTTATAAGAATAGGCATGATTCAATGTTCATTCATGCTGAGTTAGATCTAGCTTACATGTGGGAACTTCTCTTATACTTTTTTCCTTTTTCTACTTTTGCCCATCTTTAAAATTTCCATCTTTTTTTTCTAACACAATGGCACCTAGGTATCCATTTCCTTTTCCCCTTTATCCCTTTCTCCTTTGCCATCCTAGAATGCCCATTCCCTTATTCTTCTTTATGCTTGAGAAAGTATTGAAAGAAGAAACAATGGCATGAAAGGTGGAAAGAAGAAATAAAGATGTAAGTGCTCATTCACCCAAGGCAAAATATAAAACCCATATAACAACAAGAAAAGGGGGTTTCTCCCTCCATCCTTTTTCTATTGTTATTCATTAATACTATGTTTTTACGATCCATTATCATCAATGTTGTGCATGTAGTCATAAATAGTTGTTTTACATGCTATGTAAAACCATGTAGGTGTAAATAATTTACACTTACACTTGCAAAACATGCATGTATATATTTTTTTAAATACACTTATATGACATTGTGTAAAATATTCACCAGGTAAATGTAAATCATGATGCAATATCCTCATAAAGAATATTGTCATGAAGATATTATATTATCCCTTATCCTTGGAGATTATGG
>Ga0209208_10002250_pt1 | contig 27601 bp, 10 predicted proteins | sample S1TSphfallax_3_FD_187694 | JGI IMG/M metagenome (GOLD analysis project Ga0209208, IMG submission 187694) | Host-associated microbial communities from peat moss isolated from Minnesota, USA - S1T2_Fd - Sphagnum fallax MG (SPAdes) (version 2) | ecosystem: Host-associated > Plants > Peat moss >...
ATGTCTTTTCATGATACATGTCAGAGCCAAGTTGAATCAAGTGTCAACTTAAGAGTATTTTGGATAAATTTACTAAACTGGGAGAAATCAATCAAGAAAAGATATTGAATTTGGTTGAGTCACTAAATAATATTGAATGTGGTCAAAAGAAAAGTTGTAAGTGACATAACCTGTAGGTCATGACATGATTTATGTGACTCATTCGAGGAAAGTTAATACCATAGTACCTTTTCAGGTTCGGCAATAGGGTGCCAAATAATCATTTTATTTTTAAGAATTCACTTCAGCAGTAAAAAAATAATTTATGAAATTTTGACAATAAATATAATGACCCTAAACCCTTCTTTGGCAGGTTTTCTAGACCTTGAACCTCTAATAATATAATGAGACATTTTACAAGAACTTTGATTTTTTTGTTCTCCAAAAATGGTGATACATAATGTTCCACCAAATTATAGGATAGAAAAATATTGTCAATTATTCAACACTTGTTTCACCAATGGTGGACTGGCCTAAAGTAAGGGGAAAAAAAAGAAACTCCTCAATTTCTAGGAATGTTTTGTAGTTTTCCCTCCCTTTCCATTTTCTTAAATTTTGTCATTTTAAACAAATAATTATATATAGAACTTTTCGAAAATAATTTAATCCCTATAGGTGTTTAATTAGATTTCCTCTCAATAGCACATTATTAAATATTACATTATCTATTATGATATTGTCACATGAGTAGTAAAATTATTGAGAATGTAGGCTATGATAATTAGGATGATTTTCAGCATGTCAACTTAATATTTTCACAAAAATTCATTTCACTATTTTGAGGATTATTTAATGATGAAACTGACCTTAGGGTACAGTAGGGCAATGTTTAATTTAACCTAAAATTAGCTAAATTTGTCATTCAAACCTTCCAAAAGAATCATGGATGGTGCAACATAAACAAACCCAATGTAACATCTATAGAAACTAAAAACCCAAAAAATAAGCAAATGTTAGAAACCTAATGAAAGAAGCCCAAATTTCAGAACAAAACAGATTAAAAACTAGTGCAAAAACAGAACCAAAATTAGAAATATAAAATGAGCAAGACCAAGACACATGACATAGGAAGAACAAAAGATAACGACAAACAAAATTGAAACTCGATAGAAAAGAATAAAAACACCAACCACACATTGCATAGTAGACACAAAGAGACTAGGACAACAAGACAAAAAGAAAAATATTCATAAAAATGAATTAAACCCACATATGACACACAAAATACACACCCCACAAATGATAATTAATATAATTCACAAAAACCTTCAAGCCTACTTGGAATCATTGCATAGAAAAAATTTCTATCACTAAAATCTGAACATAAAACCTTTTTCATCATTTTTTTAATTTTTTAAGGCCTATGAGAAGATTACATTTGTCATTTCTAACAAGACAATAACAATCCCTAGTTCTAGATTTTATTGCATGATGACTATGCATTAAGGTCGTCCATACAATCACCAAAACCAACATCCCATCCTTAATTCCACATCAACAACCATGAGTTGCAAACTTGAAACACTTACAAAACAAAAATAAATCACACTACAACATACCACAACCATTTTAACCTTTAGAAAAAAATTGCATTCCACCTCAGGTTCAAATTCAGCAGCTAGCTCCTTTGTCAAATTCAACTCTACCTCACATGCAATTGCAAAGTTAGAAAATTTTGGGCACCCAACATGTGGATTAGATTGCCAATTTTTATTAATAAAAATTAGCTTCTCAAAATTTTCTTTTCGAAGGCAACATTTCAAAGTGTAGTCAAGATTGTAACAATGGAGAAAATCCTTCTTGTTTCAATTTGAAATGTTGGGATGCCCAAAATCTATGTTGCCAAAACATCAACTATCAAAAACTTGTGTTCTTATGTGTACCACCATGTTAAAATACATTTGTGAATATTTACATCAACATGATACTACTGATAAAAAATGCACAACTTTTTGCCCGTAAGGACCCTCAAATTGTTTCTAGTTATGTTCACAATGTGAAACAAATTTTCATTTCTACAAAACATGTCCCCATTCACTTTGCATGCTACCCAAAATTGAGTGAGAAGAATTGCTAAATTCATTTGCTAATTGTAACAAATTTAAACTTGTTATTTTTCTTAAAATATTAAAAAGGCTAGGCCTATTCTTTTAATGAAGTGTTAAAAGAATCAACTGAAACATGATTCCTTGAATCATGATGTAATGAAACACCAATGATTAATCATTGAGCCATCACACAAGAGGTTGGCAATGTTTTTTTTAAAAAATACTCCCAATTGGCAATGGGATGGTAGAGACAACCTTGTGGCCCTCAACGTAAATATCTTTCAGTATCCATGACCTTTGCTCATGTGCATTCACAAGGCAATGTTTAGTTCCTTTTTTTAGTCATTTCCTAAGACATGGGAAGAAACAAGAAACTACAATATCCCACCAAACTGTTACATTTGATCAGGAAAAAAACCCAATAATAGTAAAAAAGTGCATGACTAAACACTCCTTACATATCAACAAATAGTGCAATTTGATTGAAGGACTACTACAAAACATTATTTTCTTTTGCATTCAAGGAAGCTTTGTCATTATGAAACCTTTACTTTTACTACATTGCAATTTCTATCCTTCAATGTTTTTTACAAAATAGGAATTCTCAAATAATTGAAAGTAATTATGGTTTGATTTTCTTAAACTAGTCTAGTTGAATTTAATATGTGGGAAAATGTCAATGCCATGAAGTAGTAAACATAAAAAGCTTTTAAAGCACACAACCATTGCACAACACTAACAAAAACAAATTTACAACACACATACTAGTAAAATAGTGAACTGAAAGGATGGAAATATTTGGCTCAAATCATAACAAAAGGTCAAACACACCAAGGCAAACTAAAGGATCCAAAAAAATAATAATGAAAAATATTTGGCATGAAGCATTCCCAAGATGAGTTTTTCATTTTTGTGATGTGGCATGGGTCGTGGTGATCATCCCAAAAGAGATTTAGCATGAATGGTGATGATTCCATAGAAAATTTAGCATGAATGACAATGATGTCATAGAAGATTTAATTTAATGGTGAAATGATTTGAGAAAACTATTATAAAAAAATTTAAAAACTAGCAGAAAAATTGCCCTAATTAGTAAAAATTTGGCAAAAATGACTTTGTTAGTGTATGCAACTTGGCAGCTTAAACCTCATCCATGATTGGGGAATTGGAGCTAAAAAGTCCTATTGTGGTGGTTGCCCCTCCCAAGCAAAGGGTGATATTTAGCCCCAATTTGCCATTAGAAAAAAACATTGATGTGGGGACTAGGACTGAATGTGGGCTGACATTTTGAGAATGCCCCAAACTTGGGGATTTACCCATCATAAAGTACGATAGTAAAAGGAAAATGTTATCTCCATTACCCAATCACAAGCATAAGATCAAATGGGAAATGGAAAAATATCACCTAGTACTCCTTAAGAATGGGAATGATGGAAAGGAGTAGGTGTAATATCCCTCTTCCTTTCTAAAGGGGATATTTATAGATAGAAAGTGTCCTGCAAATATACTAAAGAACTTTTTTAATAGGTCCTCCAATTCATGAAGTTCAACATTTTGTCTATGTTCACACATGATTTTTTGAATAAGTGAGTTTTAGCCTATATCCCCTATTTGCCCCCAAATCAACAACTAAACAAGTACCAATGTAAAAAAACCCAACATTTTTTCGGTTGTTTTAAACATTATAGATGTCCCATCCCTAAACTAAATAAGGGTCTTTGAGTTCAAATTTAACATTTCATACATTAATTATTTGCTCTAAGAGGCTCTACTCAACAAGATGAAGGGATTGATTGAGGTGTTGATTCACCCTTTAGCAATATTTATTATATCCAAGATATTATAATAATTTTCTTTCCATCCCCACTTATAAACATAAAAAATTGAAATAATATAAGGTATTGAAATGCACTCACTAGGCTAATAATTATAGTGGACCAATCAAGAACACTCTTTTGAAGCTCAATGCCTTTTACAAGCATTAATTCTTGTGCACGTTTACTGGCATTTATTGACCATCTCCGCATAAGGTATACTTCATCCAGAACATATTATGTATGCCATTTTTTCATTATGTAATTTCGCATTGCACCATAATCATGTTTTTGTAACAATCCAACATGTTTTCCCACTGTAAGTAAAATTTCACTTCAATTTTAGTGTTTGGTTTCCACCATTCCTGGATGGTGATGAATAAAAGAGGTTAAAAGTTTAGTGTACTCTGGAACCATATTCATAGATATAGGATGCCCTTCAAAGACACTGGATATGTCTCCTAGTGCTTTTACAAGTTTTTAATAAGGTCCTGTCATTCATGAAGCTGAACATTTTATGTATGTTTTGCTCATGATTGTAATGAATAAGGGACACTCACCGATATTCCCTATTTGACCCTCACATTGGGTGAACCAGCACCTACACTGATACCATGGTTACAACCTTTGACTTTTGGGCTTACTTTTAAACACTATAGATATCCTATCCCTAGACTAAACCAGGATCTCAGGGTTCAAATTTAATATCCTCAATCAATTATTAACTCTACAAGACATTATTCAACAAGGTGGATGTACTAGTGCCGGTTCACCCTCTAGGAATAGTTATCATATTCAACATAGTCTGTTAATTGCTTCTCAATCCTCACACAAATACACTACAAATGAGATAATAAAAGGTGACAGATTATTTAAGTGCACTCACTTCGGTCAGTCATCGGTCTTTTTATTAAAAAATTGTGATGTGGCCATCATCTCATAAGAGATTTAGCATGAGTGGCCATGACTCCACAAAAGATTTAGCTTTAAAGATGATACCTTTTGAGGATCCTGTCAAAACAATATAAAACTAGTATAAAGCTACCCTCCATAATAAAAATCTGACTAGAAGCAACTGAACACCCTAAATCTCCTCCAAGAGCATAAGTGGCAGATTGGAGCTGTAGACTCTTGTTGGGGTGATTGCTCTCCAGTCAAGGGTGAAGTTTTGCATCAGTTCCCAAAAAACAAAGAAAGACAACTGTCGATGGTTATAGTCGACCAATCAAGAGTCAAGTCCAATGGGTTTTAGAAGCACTAATTCTTGTACACATTTCACCAATGTTCGCCCTCTCCACCATAAAACAGTTGGACTTCATCCAAAATATATTATGTTGGGCACTTTTCTACTGCCCATGGAGCTCCTAAAATAAGAAGCTAGAACCTGCAATGGCATTGTACCACAATTATGTTATCATCAACAATATCATGTGTTCTGACCCGGCTAGAGTGAACCAGCCCCCCTGACTGAACCAGTGGGCCGTTCTGTCCATAGGATGGGCTGGATGATTCGCCTCTTTTTCATTCACCTCTTCACTCTTTTTTGGCTGCTGACCTTTGACCATTTTTTTTTCATTGCCAATTTTTTCTCAACCCTGACCTCCATACTACCCACCCACCTAGCTACCATATTGATCTAAATCTTAGCCCTGCCTACTAACTAACAATTAATCCTTTACTTACCTTGGCAAAACTCTTATTGGTTAAACTTCTATCTCTTGGCTAAACCTATATTTCTTCTTGGTTAAACATATATTTTTTGGCTAAACTTCTACCTCTTGACGAAACCTATATTTTTTATTGGTTAAACTTATATATCTTACTAGCTAAACTTCTCTCTTTTGGCAAAACCTATATCTTTTGGCTAAACTTATATTCTTTTTGGTTAAACTTATATTTCTTGATTAAACTTATATCCATTGGCAAAACCTATATATCTTCATAATTAAAATTATTTTTCTTAGTTAAACTTATATTTCTTCTTGGTTAAATTTGTATATTCTTGAAAAACTTTATATATCTTATTAGTTAAACTTCTACCTAATTCCTACTCTAGAAATTTACCAAAAAAATAGATACATTTTTTAGTAATGTCATTTTAATTATTTGCAAAACATCTACTTATTGGCAAAACCTACCTACCCACACATCATTATACCTACCTATGCACTTGCAAATTATGGACTTCAATTACAAAAATTATAATGTAAAATGTGGGTATTGTAATTTTGAAAAAACAATTTAGCGGTAGTCCTTTACCTCCACTTTGGACCATTTAATGCAAGATGTACTTAGTCTAATTGAATAATAGGCTTGATAAATATAGAGTTAAAAAGACATTAAACATTTATGAATATTTGCACAATTTTTAATACTAATCAAAATCAATCATAGGTTGGATTTTGGGGGGAAATTTGGCCAAATTTTCATGTACAAATACTTGCAACAAGATGCATTTTATCTCTTTTGAAGGTGAATGAAGAAAGTCTCAAGTTGAAGTGACCACACTAAAGGTAAGAGAATAAACTTTTATTTCATTCATTTAATTTTTTCTTTTCATTGTGTTTCAATTTTAATTCATCACTCACTCCTAAAAGATTATTTTGTATGGCATTTGTATATGTTTATATTTATTACTTTTTATGACATCTACCATTAAAAAAATTTAGGTTTATATAAATTTTTTTGGGGTAATTAATTTTAAACTCTAAGGCTAATGCTTCCATTCATTCTATTTTTAATTGATTAACTTTAAAATTCAAAACATAGTTGTTATAAATGTTTTTTGTATTCCATTTGTAGTTTTGTTTATATACTCATTAGATTGAGAACATTTATCATTAGGACTATTTATGGTTTTAAGTTTAAAGCTTAATGAAATGTGTGTTGATTTATTTAGGTTATGTTTTCTAATCAAGATAAAACTCCTTTGAATGTGATATCATCCTTTAACATCAATAGTGTGCTATTTTTTCTTAATCATTTTCTTTTTTAAAAAAATTTTTTGTTCCTAATTTAAGGAAATCAATTTCCCTAAATGGTTTTAATACGGTCATTAAATTCCACTAAGAATGTTCCATGTTTGATATATGGATTTAGCATTTTGGCCTCCCATAAATAGTGTGGATTTAGGGTCATAATGCCAATATTACATTTTGCCACCCACATATAGTGTGCATCTTTAAAGTTTTATGCAAGTATTGCATTTCCCTCTCCCATATATAATGTGGATTATGGTCATAATGTGGGTATTACACTCTGGCCCACATACAATGTGCATCTTTAAATTATAATGTAGGTATTGCATTTAGGGCTCCCACATATAGTGTGGATTAAGGTCATAATGTGGGTATTACATTTAGGGCTCCCACATATAATGTGGATTAAGGTCATAATGTGGATATTATAGCTTTCCCCCATATAGAGTGTGCATCTTTAAATTGTTATGGAGGTATTTCAAGCTTTAGTTAACACTTATTTCTTTTCTGGTGGTTAGTTGTGTGTAATGGAGATAGAACTAAATCTTGTTTTAAGTTGGATTAGTTTTAAATGCTTTGTGAAAATGACCAAAAACTAAAAAATTTAAAAATCCAAAGAATCAATCTCAACACTAAATTAAACATTCCTTTAAACAAAACAAAAAAAGGTTAGAACTAAGACCCATGGTTCCTTTTTAAATCAAGAATTGGACAACACTAGTCCAAACCCATTGTAATAATTTTTAACATAGAATAAAAATTGTTGTGCATGTATGAGTTCAACTATGATGAAAATAAACTTGTAGTCTTGAACCCCACCATATATTTTCATCATAGTTTCTAATTGGGGGTTTGACTAAGACACTTTTTTTGTACTTGAATATTATGCAAGTCAAAATACAAGGTCGGACATATATATTGGTTATTGGGTTAATCAACGTGATTTCCCTTACAACATATGTGCAAAGAATGAGTTTTGCGGGAGGTGTTCAAATAATATTTTCAACTCTAAAATTGGGGCTGCCTCCAAAATCTACAAGAGTCACAACAAGGACCCAATTGTGAAATTGGGATCATTTGGCCACAATTCAATAGAATATTGTGCATATCTTTCATCTTTATGACCATGGGCTATCATACCCATAAGGGTAATGGGCAATTGTCTAAACCAAATATCATTTTGTTACACACCTATAACCTTGGAAGTGTAGTTTTTACATGGTCCATCTTGTCATGAATAATGCATAAGAATTCATCCTTTGATTGCACTAACTCTGTTTTCCAAGTATGGTATAAGTTTTTACACGATTCTTGGTGCCAGATATGTTTTTATAGCTTGGCCTCATATTCTAAAACCTCATTGCTATTCTTTCCCAATTTGGATATCAAGTCTTTTGGGGATTCACAAATAGTTCATTTTGCAAACATGAACCTCCACTTTTGCACATCAACATTCAAATGGTGTCTTTTCTTCAACCTACTCATAGCAAATTGAGAAATACGTTCAATGTTTAATTCCTTGCTTATTTGCAAACCCACAAATACAAAATATATATATATATAAAGCTTTCCATGATAGATGCATGTCACCAAATACATATTGAAAAATCCATTTCAATTTCCCGAAAACTAGTTTTTCATGAAGAACACCCAATAGCCGCTAAGTGTTTGTCGCTAAATAGAAACAAAAAGGGCTAGTCATTCCATACAATTCATTTGATCACTATGTTCTTGCAAACTCTTCCATGTTTTACACAAAAGATGTCACACATCTTGTTTACCATTTCCAACCCCATTTATTTAATGTGGTGTGGTATCCATAAACAAACCAATCAATGATTGAAGATTAAACTCCACTTACCGGGTTGACATATGTAATATATATGCACCTAGGTTTCCATGTGGTAGAAACCAACAACATTGCTTGCTGTTTGATTTGTATAACATATATGTCAATCTGGAAAGACCAATGATCTAGTACCAAGCAATTTTGTAGATGTCCAAACCTTGAATAATGATAAATTTTTGTTTGTTTCCATCTCCTTTCATATGCAACCTTCTTGGAATATCTAAACCATATGCTTTATAGTTTTCAAAGGATAAACTCCAAAACTTTTGTTTCAACAACAAGGTCTTTCCACAAAGAAAATGTTCACACAACATTTTATCACACCCATATTATGCATCGACTCTTTTAACAACATTTTTTCAATTTTAAAAATGGAACCCTTAAAGTCAGTTATGTTTTTTTTTTCTTATGAAAGGAATATTTCTTTTTCTTTACACCAACTACTCCCACGTTAACAACATCTAGTATGCAGGTTTCATTAAATGCTATGCTATTCTTTAAGGGAGTACCCATCAAGAATTGTTTGAATCAATGGCCATTTCTAAATGGTCATCACTACTAACATAATCAAAGGACAATTGAGATGTAAAGCCTAACATGGTCCTCCCCAAGCCAATCATTAAAAATTGCTTCCTTTGGGTCACATGCAACCATTTGACCTTTTGTAATGAAAACCCCACCATCATTTATAAGATCACATTTAGCTTTTTGCCACTCAAATCAACGTCTTCCTACTATATTTGAATTTTTCCTTTCCATACCATGGCCATGCATTGTATCATCATTCCCATGTGCATTCCCTTGGTTATAATCCTCCTTATTTCATTCAAAATTTTCTTCACCACCAACTTCTTCATCGCAATTCGCAATATTTTCTTCATTTCCTTCCTCGTTCATAAAATTAAACCCAAATTCCCCAACGCACCCTTCCACACCATCTTAAAAAATATAACTCATTTCACCATGTAATTCATCATTATGCTAGTCCTTAACTATATTACCCATATCTCCACATTACGTTTGTTTTTAGTTTAGAAACTTTTTACCAAAGCATCATCCTTACATGAAATTCACTTCTTTGAAAGATTATTCACCCCATCCATTATCATGTGACATTATTTTATTACCATCTAGACCACTTCATCATTCAACCACAGATATTTGTAGGGTTGAAAAACCTTTATTCCTATTGCTAATATGTAGTATTTCGCACTTGGAATTGGATAGAATACCTTCCATTGCTCTAGTCCTCATTGACAACTTCAATTATATAGGAACAATTGATGAATTTTTGTAGGTTCCAAAACCAATTTTCACTTTTATATTCTTATCTGCGTCCCAAATAGTAAAAGAGTTGCCAAATATAAATCCTTCATCCATATCTTGTTAAACTAAAAAAAATAGAATGCAACTAGATCAAAGATCTGAATTTTGGCCATAAAATTTGTTCTCCAACCCACCCATTTCACAAGAAATAATTAGGATGCAAAGTACTTTGAGTTTTTAGGGTTTAGGGTTTAGGGTGACCAACTAGGGATTATAATTCTTGGCAGCCACCGAACATTTCTATAGTGACAACCATTGGATTGAAACATTTAATGACCACCATTAAATTTTCTAGTGAACATCCCATAATTAAAATCCTTGGTGGTGGTCGCCAAGAGCATCTTATTTGACCATCCATAAAATGAAATATTTGGAGAAATGCTTGCTAGACATTTCTCCACCTAGTATCCCAACTTAGAAACATGAAATGGATGTGAAAAGCTTGTTTGGCATTGATCCATGCATAGAATCTCCAAATGGCCTTTTGATGTTTCTATTTTTTATTTCTTTACATAGAAACACCTAGTGGCCACTAGGTGTTTCCTTGTCCAATATCCATGCCTAAACAAACTTGGTGGTTGTTAGGTGTTTCCACATGTAATATCCCTACAAAAAAACACTTGGCGATCATTAAGTGTTTCTCCATCCAATATCCCTTTGCAAAAATGCCTAACAACCACTAGGTGTCTTTATGCACAATATCACTACTCCAAAATGTCTAGTGGTTACCAAATGTCTTTATTTCCAATTTTTCTATGTAGAAATGCTTGGCGACAAGTAGGCATTTCCACACCCAATACCACTACGCATAGGTGTTTCCATGCCCAATATTATTGTGTAGAAACGCTTAGTAATTACCAAGTGTTTTAGCACTTAGTGTCTATGCACAAAAATGCATGGCAATTGCCAAACATTTTTGCACTTAATATCCCTGCCAGAAATGCCTAACGGCCACTAAACATTTTTACACTTCCTGTCCCTATCTAAAAACTCCTAACAACCTTTAAAAGTTTCTACACACAATATCCTTGTGTAGAAAAATTTGGCGACCGCTAGGTGTTTCTACACCTAATATCCCTGCTTATAAATGCCTAACAATTACTAAACATTTCTCCATCAAATATCATTCCAAAGAAATGCCCCATAGTTGTTAGGCATTTTTCTATCTAATATTCCTACACATGAACACCTAGTGATTATTAGGTGTTTCTACACCCACTATCACCACATAGAAATGCTTGGTGGTTGCTAGGCATTTTTACACCCAATATCCCTCTCTAGAAACATAGGGCAGCCACAAGGTGTCTCTTTGGCAAACATTATTGGGAAGAAACTTGAATTCACAAACTTTTAGGTATTATAACAAAACTACATTTGGTATAATTTGAGTGAATCATATGTATGTACCAAGGAATAGAACTTTAGGCCTTTTCACATCCTAAATTTTAGTGTTCTTTCTCTGTAATAAAAAATTGATGAATTGTGTTTAACATACTATATTGACACAATAACCTTAATTCGGGAAATGTGTTATTGGGGATATGCAAGAAGCCCTAAATCATGAAAGTTGTATGGAAAAGGCTTAAAATTGTGTGACTCTCGGAGAACTATAATGATGAATCTAGAAAATGACATATTGTTTAAGTGTAGCCTTGTGTAAATTGCTATTTGATCCTTAGATGAAGACATGGAGATTGGGAATTTGCATTATCTTTTCCCACTATTTGTGGTTAGGTTTGAGTGACCTGCAAATTAAAAAAGGTTTTCAACATGAGTAAGGGAAATGAAAAGGTTATTAATGTGATAAATGCATGGCTTCATTTGCATTATAAAAATAGTCTAGGAACAAAATAAACATGGAAGGAAGATAGAAGGAACGAGAGATTAATTTTCCACAATGAGGAAAAAAAGAAATGAAAGCGAAACCTAAACATTAATTACTTGATTGTTGAGAGCGGTAGTTCAAAAATGTTAAGCAACAAGTCTTTTGACCTATTTGTTGCTTCAATGGTGTGGTGCAAATTGGAAAGTGTAGACCATTAGTTGTCCTTATTGTTGTCATTTACAATGTTTATTGTGGAATTTTAGTCGCCTGTCACCCTCTTCCTTTGAAAACTATTGCATGAGGTTCATTCAACCTTAAACCTTTTGATGGACATGTACGTTCAAAAGAAAAATCTACATCATGTATGAAGAAACCTGAAATCCTAATAGTTGGATGTAATGGTTAATATAACATATTTAATGTATTTGATTTTTTTTTAATAATTAAAAATTTACAGCATATAATTAGCAACTACAGTTGGCTTGAAAATTTTGTAACAATCCTTCATTATATTTGGGTTTAGTGAAATCCAACAAAAGAAAACATTGGGTTATTTGTCTTCAACCATGAAAACCTACAAAATTATTTAATGTTCAACTTTTGAATTTTGAATATCACTTTTCCAAGTAATTTCTTAAGAGAAAAAAGGGTAGGCATTTGTAGATATATTAATTGCCTCAAATAACCAATAATAGATTTATTATTGGTCAATTATTACCTATGAAATAATTGACATTATAGTTATTTATTATTATTTATGAATAATGATCATATAAGATTATACCAAATCAATATGAAAAATATACCTTTAAATTCACGAATGTTCAATGAATATTTTATAACATATTATTATTTATATAAGTTTTCGAGTTTAGATTTTAAAGTTTAAGGTTTATATTTTGGGTTTAGCGTTTAAGGTTTGAACTTTAGGCTTTAGGGTTTATGGTTTGGGTTTTAGGCTTTAAAGTTTGCGATTTACAATGTGGGGTTTAGGGTCTGGGCTTTAAGGTTTGGGGTTTGGGTTGTAGGCTTTAGGGTTTGGGATTTACAATGCGAGGTTTAGTGTCTAGGCTTTAATGTTTAGGGTTTAGGGTTCATTCATCTTTGATGGGTTTATTTTTAAGATGGTGGTTGGCATACATATGTTATTTCACATCAAAATCTCGCTTGGTCCGTAATGGTGACTTTTAATTATATGTTCATGAATTTAGGTAATTACTAAGTTCATTTTTTTTCAACATGCATTGATTTTGTTTCTAGTTGGGTTTGGGATGTAAGTATGGCTTGAATTGAAATGGGTACCACCTTTTTATAAGGTTGGGGTTTGAATTCCCTATAAGTTATAGGTTTTGAAACATTATTTTTCATTATGTGCAAATGGTTGTTTCATGAGAAATTCACAAATTCACCAAGACATTATATGGGATGAATTTTTTTATTTAGGATGAATTCCACTTCATGGCCACTAGAGTTAACAAATTAATGATCATTTTTCACATCAAGGATCATATTATAAAATTAATAAATTTATCATTTATCATATTATAAATGATTAATGATCCTTGACATGAAAATAATATGATGAATTTTGCACGATTTCCATTATTAAGTCATGAATTGTTAAGTTTGTGATGCAATTCAAGGAAGGTTGGAATTTGGCTAAACATGAGGGATTACAACTAGGTGATTAATGACAATGCTCACTTAGCTAAATCTTTTTATGGATGATGGTCACTTTGGCTACATTATCAAAATTGAAAAAAAATCCATACCTATCCAAACATTATTGTTTTCAAGTAATTGTGGGTATCCTTTGCCCATCCATGGTGTCAACATCAATCTTGCCCATAGAAATGATTGGAAATTTGTTTATATATGTAACACATTTTGTATTAAAAGGTTTGCAATATTGATAGTTTGAAATATTTATAATACATTAGACATATACAATATGGCCATTAGATAGGTGAAACATTCATCCAAATGAAATTGCTTTTGCATCCCACATTGGAACAAATATCTAATTAATTTAAGATTAAAATTTTAATTTAGGACTTTATACAACTTGGTGGATGGAATGAACTCCACTTGGTGGCCACCAAACTTAACAAATTAATGATCAATTTTGATGTGAATGTCATATTAAAAAATTTCAATTACATTACTTCCAAATAAAAACAACTTTATAACCAAAAATTCCAAAAAGATCCATGTACACATTATGTTATAAACATTGATACCAAATCTAAATCACAACAATGAATTTTCATGAGTGATTGAAAGCCAAATGTTAGTGTTCCCATCTAACATCAATAAATTCAACCCTTTTGATTTGAAACAAGGAGAAGGGCCAAATTGGCAAAACTACAACATCAAATTATCACACAATTTTTACTAATATTTTTAGAATATATATACACCATAAATTTTTTAAAAATATAATTGAATGTCTTCTGGCCACCAAGTGAATTGTAAGCTATGAGAATAACATGACACAACTCCTAATCTTGGAGATTATGTGATTATTTTTTCTATTATGTGTTGCGCAAAATGCAACATTGGTTTTCATAAGTTTCCATATTGTTAATTATGATTTATTCAAGTTTTGAACCATGTCTAGTGGAGTTGTGGCTCAAATTCAATGTCATCAAATATAACATCATACATAACTTTTTGCAATTACTTTAAATGTTAATATAAAGGTTTTAGTTTTTTTGGGTAATTTTTTTACAAATTTTGATGAAATCTAACCTTAATTTCTTGGCTTTTATATTCTTTTCTTCTTTTGTTTAATTTGGATTTATTTGTAGAAATCAACATACTTTTTGCATATGTATCCAAGCAAACCCATCTTTGGGTGGTATAAGGGTTGTAACAACATTTGACCATTTGTCATGATGCAACACATTTGTTTGGATGTTGATGTTGCCTTAGGTCACATTAAAATAAAGTCAACCTAAATCAAGATACTAGGATCGACTCAAGTCAATGCCCAAGCCAAGCTATTTGGGGGAAAGTTAAAGGAGCCTTAAGGTTTTAATAAGGAGGCACTTAAGGTTGAAAGTTTATTTTTTAAGCCCTTTCCTTTAAATAAACTTGTCACAATTACAAATTATTATATTTTCATGTTTATCCAAAGTAAATTTTTCCTTTAATAAGTTTTTATTGGAATAAAAGTAAGTGGGAAATAATACAAATTTATATTCCTAATTTTCTTGTTTTTTATCCCATTATAGTTTCAAATTTTATAGAATATGGTAATGTATTAAAAAATAAAAAACTGTTAAAATAAGTCTATATCAGGTTTAAGGTCTAATGTTATATAATATTTAATGTAAATTATTGTTAATGGCTCAATGTTTTTACCACAAATAAAATAGTAAAACATATATAAAACTAAATCGTAACCCTATGTAAAGTCTACTATCACTAACTATTACCACCTTTTAAAAAATATATTACATATTGATTAATGCGATCATAATGATGATGAAATCATTGATTTATTATATGCTTATCAACATTCTATATATTCTATAAAAATTTATAATTCATTGAGTTATATCCAAATATTATTAATGACATAAAATATTTGCATTCTACAAAATCCTGTGATATTTCAGAACTGGAAATTGTCCATCGTCATGAATGCCATTGACCAAATCAACATAATCAAATTGGACATTGATAAGAATTGAACCAAATCCCAAGAAAAGACCTTCAAGTAGCACCTAAAGTATTTAAAGAAGATTCATAATAGGAAGGTCTACAAAATGAACAAAAATATGGTGAGCATACAATCCTAGGTTTAGGGTGTAAATCTTAAAGTTTAAGGTTTAAGATTTGGGTTTTATGGTTTAAGGTTTTGGAATTATTTTTGTATAATTTGGATTTTTTAAAGTTTTTGTGTTATGATTTAAGGTTGGTGTTTTAAGGTTTTCGATTTAAGGTTTTAGTCATAAGGTTTCAAGGTTTAGGTTTAGGGTTTAGGGATTTGGTTGAGGGTTCAAGATTTAGGTTTAGGGTTTATGATTTAAGTGTTCTAGTCTAGGATGTTTAGGTTTAAAGTGTTAACGTTTAAGGTTTTATAGTTTAAGGTTTAAGGCTTAGGGTTTAGGGATTTGATTGAGGGTTTGCGATTTAAATTTAGAGTTTATGGTTTAGGGTTTAAGTTTAAGGTGTTTATGTTTAAGGTGTTAAGGTTTAAATTTCAGGTTTACAGTTTAGGGTTTATGGTTTGCGATTTTAAAATTATTTTGGTACAATTTTAATGTTTTGAGGTTTAAGTGTTGTGATTTAAGGTGTTTAGGTTTAAGAATTTAAAGTTTAGGGTTTAAGGTTTAAGGTTTAGGTTTGGGATTTAGGTTTTAGGTTCAAGGTGTTATAGTTTAGGGTGTTAAGGTTTAAGGTCTTAAACTTTAGAAGGTGTTATAATTCTCACCTTAAGAATTTTAGGGACAACCATATTGAAATTAAAAATCTAACAGTGTGGCTAGCCAAAGCTCTTACTAAAATGGCTTTTAGTTAGATGATCTTCACATATGGCCCCACTGGCCACTTTGAAAAATAAGAAAATGAAACACTGCCCTCTACCTAGAAACAGAACGCTAGTCTAAAATGCCACACAGTACATATGATATTATTTACATAAAAGATTTGTCTTACTTTTCCACTAGAATTGGCAATAACTCAACTAATTGTTTTATTCTGGATTTTGGATACCCTTGTATATAACCTATAAAATACATGTGATAAAAAAGAAATATAAAACTTCCCTTGTTTCTTTGGAACAAAGTTGGGCAAGTATACATAAATATGGAAGTCAAGCATTTTTCACTCACTTTTGTAGGTGGGACAACCAATAACCTCCTTTGTCCACATTTAGTGTAGTCACTTTGACTAGTATTGTAAATGGAATGTGGTGGACATGTGCACCACAACCTTGTTGTGTCAGGTGGAATGGGCCCGGTTCCATAGTACACAAAAATTTAACCTCTTTTATTCATCACCATCCAAGAATGGTGGAAACCAAACATTAAAATTGAAGTGAAATTTTACTTGTAGTGGGAAAACATGCTAGATTGTTACAAAAACATGATTGTGGTACAATGCGAAATTGCATAGTGAAAGAGTGGCATACATAATATATTTTGGATGAAGTATAACCCTTCTATGCATAGATGGTCAATAAATGCTAGTAAATGTGCACAAGAATTAGTGCTTGTAAAAAACATTGAGCTTCAAAAGAGTGTTCTTGATTGGTCCACTATAATGATTAGCTTAGCGAGTGCATTTCAACACCTTATATTATTTCAATTTTTTATGTTTATAGGTGGGGATGGGGAAACAATTATCATAATATCTTGGATATAATAATTATTGCTAGAGGGTGAACTGACACTTCAATCAGTCCCTTCACCTTGTTGAGTAGAGCCTCTTAGAGCAAATAAATAATGGATGAAGTGTTAAATTTGGATTCAAAGACCCTTATTTAGTTTAGGGATGGTATGTCTATAATGCTTGGAAGCAACCCGAGGAAATGTTGTGTTTTTTGACCTTGGTACCTGTTTAGTTGCTGGTTCAGGGCAAATAAGGGATATTGGCTAAACTTCATTTATTCAAAAAAATCATGTGTCAACATAGACAAAATGTTGAAAACTTCATGAATAGGAAGACCTATTAAGAAAGTTCCTTAGTATATTTGAAGGACACCTTCTGTCTATAAATATCCCCTTTGGAAACGAGAAGGGATATTACACCTATTCCTTTCCATCAGTCCCATTGTTAAGGAATACTAGGTGTGATATTCCTCCACTTCCCATTTGATTTTATGCATGTGATTGGGTAATGGAGATAACCTTCTCCTTGTATTGTTCTACTTTATGATGGGTAAATCCCCAAGTTGGAGGCATTCTCAAAATGTGAGCCCACATTTAGTCCTAGTCCCCACATCAATGTTTTTTTCTAATGGCAAATTGGGGTTAAATTTCACCTTTCGCTTGGGAGTTGCAACCACCACAACATGACTTTCTAGCTCTAATTCCTAAGTCATGGATGAGGTTTAAACTACTTGGTTGCATCCACTAACAAAGTCATTTTTGCCACATTTTTCTATTGATTAGGGTAATTTTTTTGCTTGTTTTTTTACATTGTTTTGACAAATTTCTCAAATATTTTCACCATTAAATTAAATCTTCTATGACATCATCACCATTCATGTGAAATTTTGTATGGGATCATCACCACTCATGCTAAATCTCTTGTGGGATGATCACCACCACCCATGCCTCATCTTGGCAATTCTTCATGCAAAATGTTTTTTGTTGTGTTTTTTTTGGTCCTTTAGTTTGCCTTGGCCTGTTTGACCTTTTGCAATGATTCAAGCCAAATATTTCCATCCTTTTAGTTTACTATTTTACTAGTATGTATGTTGTAATTTTTTTTTTGTTAGTGTTGTGCAATGGTCATGTGCTTTAGAAGCTTTTTATGTTTACTACTTCATGGCAGTGACATCTGCCCACATATAAAATACAATTAGACCAGTTTAAGAAAATCAAACAATAAATACTTTCCATTATTTGAGAATAATTCCTATTTTGTGAGAGACATTGAAAGATAGAAATTGCAATGTAGTAAAGGTAAAGGTTTCATAATGACAAAGCTTCCTTGAATGCAAAAGAAAATAATGTTTTGTAATAATCCTTCAATTAAATTTGCACTATCTGTTGATATTTAAGAAGTGTTTAGTCATGTACTTTTTTACTATTGTTGGGTTTTTTCCCCCACCAAATGCAACAACTTGGTGGGATGTGGTTTCTTATTTCTTCCCAAGTCTCAGGAAATGATTTAAAAAAGGAATTAAACATTGCCATATGAATGCACATGAGCAAAGGTGATTGGATACTGAAAGATATCTATGTTGAGGGCCACGATGTTGTCTTTATCATCCCATTGTCAATTGGGAGTGTTTTAAAAAAAAGAGCATTGCCAACCTTTGTGTGATGGCTCAATGATTAATCATTGGTGTTTCATTACATCATGATTCAAGGAATCACGTTTCATTTGATTTTCTTAACACCATTAAAAGAATAGGCCTAGCCTTTTTACTATTAAAAAATAAAATACAAGTTCAAATTTGTTACAATTAACAAATGAATTTAACAATTCTTCTCACTCAACCTTGGGTAGAATGCAAATGGAGTGCAAAGTGAATGAGGACATGTTTTGTAATAATGAGCATTTGTTTCACATCATGAACATAACTATAGACAATTTGAAGGTCCTTATTGGCTAAAAGTTGTACATTTATTATCAGTAGTATCATGATGATGCAAATATTTGCAAATGTATTTGAACATGGTCGTACACATAAAAACACAAGTTTTTGACCATTGATGTTTTGGCAACATACATTTTGGGCATCCCAACATTCCAAATTCAAACAAAAAAGATTTTCTTTATTGTAACAATCTTGATTGCACTTCAAAATGTTGCCTTCAAAAAGAAAATTTTGAAAACCTAATTTTTATTAATAAAAATTGACAATTTAATCCACATGTTGGGTACCCGAATTTTTTTGACTTTGCATTTGCATGTGAGGTAGAGTTGAATCTGACAAAGGAACTACATGCTAAATTTGAACATGAAGTGGAGTGCAATTTTTTTCAAAAGGCTTGAAATGGTTGTGGTTTGTGGTAGTGTGATGTATTTTTATTTTGTAGGCGTCTCAAGTTTGCAACTCATGGTTATTGATGTGGAATTAAAGATCGGATGTTGGTTTTGGTGATTGTATTGATGACCTTAATGCACAGTCGTCATGCAATAAAATCTAGAACTAGGGATTGTTATTGTCTTGTTGGAAATGACAAATGTAATCTTGTCATAGGCTTTAAAAAATTGAAGATGATGAAATAGGTTTTATCTTTAGATTTTAGGGATAGAAAATTCTTGTATGCAATAATTCCAAGTAGGCTTGAAGGTTTTTGTGAATTATATTAATTGTCATTTATGGGGTGTGTATTTTGTGTGTCATATGTGGGTTTAATTTGTTTTTATGATTTTATTTATTTTGTCTTGGTGTCCTAGTCTCTTTGTGTCTACTATGCAACTTTGTGGTTCTTTTTTCCCTTTTCCATGGGGCTTCAATTTTGTTTGTTGTTGTCTTTTGTTCTTTCTATGTCATGTGTCTTGGTCTTGCTCATCTTATATTTCTAATTTTGGTTATGTTTTTGCACTAGTTTTTTATGTGTTCTATTCCAGAATTTGGGCTTTTTTCATTAGTTTTCTAACATTTGCTTGTTTTCGGGGTTTCTAGTTTCTAGATATGTTACATTGGGTTTGTTTATGTTGCACCATCCATGATTCTTCTGGAAGGTTTGAATGACAAATTTAGCTAATTCTAGGTTAAATTAAACATTGCCTGCATTACTGTAAGGTCAGTTTAATCATTAAATAATCCTCAAAATAGTGAAATGAATTTTTGTAAAAATATTAAGTTGACATGCTGAAAATCATCATAATTATCATACGCTACACTTTTAATAATTTTACTACTCATGTGACAATATCATAATAGATCATGTAAAATTCAATAATTTCAAAAAATTTAAATGAATTAGTTTTTTGAATGTGGAAACTGACCTTAGGCTAGGGTAATTTTACTTATTGGCTAGAAGTAGGCTAATGGTAGAAATCCCACTTCTGTCCTAAGAGATGGCACAATCCAAATTGGTTCTGGGCAAGAGAACATCTTTTTGGTCTTGTGTGACAAATCAAGCAAACCATGCAGAATTGCACAAGGTGCAAAATGACAAACCCAACCAGAGCTCATTAGGGAAAATTTAATGTCTCAAGATTGGTGCAGCACCACAAATGAGAATGCATGTTAAATCATCAAAGTGTGTCAAGTCTCAAATAACATTTCATGATATTATTATAAAATTATATGAAAGCATTTTTCAACAAGTGCCATTCACATTGAAAGATTTCACAAAATGTTGCCCTTCACATTTGAAATTTGAAAGGTTCCACAACATTTCACCCTTCACTTGAAGGGAAAGGCATTGAAGGGTTCAAATTTAAGGCGTAGTGCATAGTGCACACAAACCACCAACTCCCACCAATCACACCTAGAGTTCAACTAGTTCATGATATTTAATTGTCTTGTTCCCCACCATTTCTTTTGAGTCATGACTTGTCTTACATATGTCAATGCCACACTTGATTAAAGAAGTAAAATAAAAAGACAGGGTAATTAGACATATTAATTGAATAATGTTGCACAAGGAATGTGTACAGTAAAGCCCTTGGGGGTGGGCTTCACTAGAATAGGGCTCTGTGAGGCAATGCCAAGCACGGGCCTGAATCTGGTAAAGCTTGCCCATAAGGGATTTGCATGATATGAAAATTAATACGTTTTTATATGCAAAACTTCCCATGATACCCAGTGGGTATTCAGAAGATACCCATTGGATATTACAAGAAAAATAAAAATAAAATGACAATGGGCTTTTTGAAATAAAAAATTTCACCTCCATAAGCAATTCACTTTATGAAGAGCTTGTGAACTTGTTGCTTATAGCTATGGTACAAAAATTGTGTAAGTTTTTACTAGTGTTGCCCAATTTCTATTCTAGTTCTTGAAATCCAATCTGACAATTATTGAGAGTACAAGAGAACCACCACAAGAACCAATTTGACAGTTCTTGGGGGGAATGAAGTGAGGATGGAATATTTAAAAGTTTTGTGTTCCCAACCTGTTCCCATATGTTCCCCAAGGGTTTTCCCAAAAGTAACTCACTTTTCCCCATATCCTTTGCCCAGAGTTCTCCCCTCTTCACCTAGATAGATGAACCAGAATGAAAGGAACTTTATCATCACATGTAAACTACTATTTTGGGGGAGCTTCACAAGTTTTAATTTTTTTTGGTGATGTGTCAATCAAAATGGCCCATTGCAAAAACAAACTGGAACTTGGGAAGCAACCCATCTGGTGAATGGTAGAGGAAAGGTGAATAATGGGTAGGATATTGTCTAAAAACCCAATACAACATTAGTAGTAATGAGAAGAAGCCTTTGTTTGTTTGCATTTTTATTGCAATGTGCTAAAAAAAGTGCCTGACAATCGCACCAGTGATTTTAATCCTCATTATGCATTTTGACACCCTTTGAACGTTACATATTGTGATCCCAAATCCATCAACCTAATTGACCAAGGCATCTGTACACCCTAAAATCTGAAATCAAATTAAAACTCAAACCAACAGGTCTTATCAAGATAACAACCATTAAAACTGGGAACCAGTGGTAATTATTTTTTATTCAAACCCAAAACTGATGGGTTTTGATTTTCTGATTTTTTTGAAAAGAACTAGAACTGATTATTCTTTTAAAGACCTAAGAATGGAGCAACACTGGTCTTTTATACCTTGGGGGGTATAGTTAGGCTAGACATATTCTAGTTCTTAATCCTAGTTGAGAGGAAATGAAATAGGCCATATGGTTACAATAAATAAGTCCTCCAATTAGAAAATAGTAGATCCCTTTAATAAGGCTGCACTTTAAGGTTTTTTCTCAAATTTGTCCAAAAATTTAGCTAAATTAATGAATTTTACATTAGACAAACAAATTTCTCCAATTATTTCTCAATTGTTTTTGAGTGAATTTACAATATTTGTTGCAAAACATTCACTCGTTAACTTGATCTTTCTAGCACCTTTTTCCTTTTTTCAGTTTGTAATGTTGCAAATGGTGACTCATCCACAAGAAAATTTAGGCAAACTTAGTTATAAATGAAACATTAGAATCAAAAACTTAAGCATCGTCCTATATCATTGACTACCTAATGATTTTACCTACAATATAGCAATGTGGCGATTGGTAATTTGAGATGCTTCATACGAGAAGACTCATTTTTAGGGTTTTCAAAATTATTCCAAGTTGTTGTTGTTGTTGTTTGTGGGGATATCCCTAGGTTGGTGGCTTTAGTGTTGGGGTTAGTATATTGTTGACGATGGCAAAGGACATTGGTGGTTTTTGTACTATTGCCATAAGCAAAATGTTTTTTCAACTTATTAGTCATTCCATTGTCTTACAACTTTGGGGGCCATTTTAGGAACACCTATCCCCCCATTAGTTTGGAATATTGACCTTTAGAGGTTGTGAGGCCATCCTTTTTGGCATCCAAGCCTTCTTCAACCTACACCTTAATTGGGTCATGATGCAGGTTGACATAAAAACATTTTTAATAACATTTTATGAGTTATTATTTTAGAAATTTTGTGATGTTGGGGGCCTTTGGTGAACATTGTCCCCTTCACTAAGTTGTTTTATGGTGCTCATTGTTTTCTTTATTACTAGCATGGGTGGCATGTGGAAGGGGTCACGATTATTGAATCATTTTCATGCACAAGGCAGGGTGGCCCTTTAGGAGGTCTTTTATTTGTTTTTGCCCATTATTAAGGTTTTTAAAAAACCATTGTGTGGGCCCTTTGTTACATCTTTCCATCTTTAGCAGACTATACCCACATTATGGGGCATATGAGTGAAATTATTCACACTTTTGACCACCTTTTGATCTAATTAACCTTAATTGGGCTTAAGGTTAAGGTGTTAAAGTGTAAACTTTGGAGTCCATCAAGGATCTTTTTAAGCATAAAGATTATTTAGGGATGCACTTTGGTTGTAGATAACTTACGCATTTTGGGTGTGCAAATGGGTTTTTAGGACTTTGCCACACATTTTTTGGATGAAATTTTATTTCAAAATGTGGCACATATTGATGATTGTCCTTTCTTGAGAGATGCACATGTTGTTTTGGGCATTTTGTCCTTATGTGTAACTCGTTGACCTTCTTATTTCACATGGATAATATTTTTTTTCTTTTTATTTCCTATTTTTTTTGGTGGGTTTTGATAAAAGAATTACATAAGTATGTGGGGACATTATGGATTTAGGATCATGGGAGTTTTTTTGGGGTCATTTAATGAGGTGTTAGGCTTGACTATTAATATCTTTTGGTGGTATAAACTTTTTTTTAATAGAGGATTGTGCCCCATCTACTTTTTTAGGGAGTTGGGCTATGGTGGCTTCATATTTGTGTTCTAGGTTTCGTATTTTCGATAGACTTGTTTTGAAAGAATATGTTTTTAAAGTTGAAGAGGGCCCACACCTACTTAGTCACGGTTACGTGCAACCCAAAATGGCCTTCCTCCTATAACTAAAAAGATGCACCCTTTTTTTGAGAATCTGGCAATTATCAACGCCCTAGGTTTATGGGCATCTTTGATGGACATCCACCACGACACATCCCTTAAGTTTATTTTGGAAGATGACTTTATTTCTTTAGTTTTCAGAGTTCGTATTTGTTTTTCTTTAGGCAAGGGGGCAAGGCTATGATTAGTTACTATGCTATTTATTTGTTTATTTTGCATTGCACACTCTACTTTCACCTCAACATTATGTTTTTGTTTTGGTTTGATTCAACTTTTGGCATCTATCTTCTCATGTATGAATGTGGACGTAGGTTGGATGCATCTGGCATGCATTTAGTTCATTGACTACTTGGAGGTCAATGGTTAGCCATACATGACACCATTCGAGACATCACATATGCCTTTGCTCAAGAAGGTGGGCACATTGTATTTAGAGAGTGGTGGTACGCCCTTATGTTAGGAGTTTCATTATGAGCCAATATTTACATGACTTGAAAGGACCAAGTCTTCGTTGCCAATGTGGTGGTTATTGATTTGACGTAAGAAATAATGGCTTCAAATGTCATTAATCAACTAGCAAATGTAATTGTCAAGTACAAAGGGCCTCATGAAGGGCACCATTTTATTCCAATGGCCATGGAAGTGCATAGTGCACCCGGGCTTGATATGGATCGTTTCATCAGGGAATGTGTTTGTCTTTTCCACGATAGATAATTAAAAGGTCATTTATCTTTGTCTTTTTGCATTCAATTTTTCAAGCAATGTGTTAATATTGCTTTTCAACGTGTTTTAGCTTCTATTATAAAAAGGAAAATTATGTTGGCAAATGATGTTTGCTTTAGACCTCCCATTATTATTAGATCTCACGATTTGTGTGCAAGCAACATTAGAAGGTCCATGGGTGAAATAACTTCCTACCACAATAAGGACTAGCTTTCTTCTTTTTTTGGTTCCTGTAGGCTGTGAGTTTTTTGGCCTTTTTTTGGCCTTCCCTTTTTGTCTCCCTTGTGATGGTTTCAGCCATCGATCTTTTATTGGATTTTTGTGATTAAGGTCTCTTGTGCAAGCCTTTACAACATGGTTTGATAAACATCTTTGCCGTTCTTGAATGACAAAAGGGGAAGAAAATTCCTTTGCATTTCCACCTTAATATTATTACCAAAAATAGATATTGACCAATTTAAATCATTTGTACTAATTCAAATCATACATACATTTATTATATATGGTTGCAGGGAGGCCTGAATCTTCCTTTTCACATAAAATTTGGGTTTGAAATGGTGACGCCACCAGTGTTATTTTTTTCCCCCATTTCATGATGGAACCAGGGTGGCGAGCATCACTGGGCAGAACTGGAATAACTGGTAACATTATGCCAACAAACTCTTCAAACTGTAGCCAGTACACATAAATGTGACGACACATGCCTTAAAAAAACTGTTTTCTGTGGTTTTCAGGCGAATTTTAATTCAGAAAAAAGGGCATTTGCAACAAAAGATTCCATTTTCATAAAATTGATGTAGGATTTGGTTTAGCCCTCGTTTGGGCCACTGGGATCTCAAAAAAGGTTCTGAGTCCAAGTCCACTAGTTTTGTGAGGTTGAAATGGAATGTGCTATTCAGAGGAATGTTCATCGCCCCCCCCCCCCCCCCCAAATTCTACAAATTATGTTATCTCTTAAACATGCACATAAACACCTGTAGTGATTAAAGAGCACACAACCATGTATTAGTACTAAGTACCCGAAATTCCAATGCGAACCCCTTCGTTTGGAGAGAAGAATTTGACTCCTCCATCCCCAGCCATCAATGGTTGAGGTGACTAGAAATTTAGGATGGAGCAGTAGTTATGACCATCTATCAATGGCTTCATTTCTCTGAAGAAGAAGAGGAAGAGAAGGGGGCAAGATGTAGCCTTGTATTCTCCACAGAAAGCTCTCTTGAAAGGTCGTGTAAGCTTAACACACATGAAGGCTCCCCAAACTAGGCCCTTACAAATTTGAGGTTTTAGCATGAGGCTATTCAGTAGCATACTAAAATCCAAAAAGGCCAATTTGGGAGCCTTCTCCCATTTGCAAAGAACAAGGAATTTTTTCCCTGTCTATATTTAGGGTGATTATCTGGTAGATGATTGCAGAGGACCTTCCAAATCATGCAAGGTACTTCTTTCTATTGTCTTTTTGAGCTAAATTTTTGTCTTTTACTCATGAAGACCATACAAACAGTTGATATTTTAAGACAGTGCAATACGTGAAACGTGCTGGAGCTTTTAGACCTGCAGAACAAACAAAAGGAAAACCAAAAGACAGCAAAAAAATAAAAGGTAAGAAAAAAACATTCTGTTTCTTTACACGGGAAAAGGGTCTATTTTTAAACCCTTACAGGATTTGAGGTGCCTGTTGCAAGGGCCTGCAGGCCGAGTGCAGGCTACCCAAAAGCTTGGAAGGGAATTTTAGACACTTTGTCCTTCATGAAGTGAAAACAAACCAAGCATCCATGACCTTGTTCTCGAAATATGTTAACCCTAAATGCTGAATATGCAAATAATCATTTCTTTGGGAACTTCAAATGGATGTGGGGAAGGTTTTTAATTCAATTTTGTGAGATGGGTGGGTAGGCCACCATCCACAAGAGGTCAATAGCCAAATTTGGCTACATGTTAAAGAGGTAAGTTGAATGTTAGGAAACTTTTTATGGTTAGGTAACAAGTTAGGACCTAATGTCTAAATATGACAACTTTGTGCAATTTTTTTTCCAAACACGTCTTTGGGCACTTAATATGCCCTATATTCTATGTTGTCAATTAACGCAAAAAATTTGCCACCAAAAAATATTGGATGTGATTATCAAAATCTAAGTATTCTTCAGTTTTCATTTGGAGGTGTATGGGGGCTTTGAGAGCTCTCAAATAGTCTCCGGAGAGTCAATTGATTGAGAATTTTCACATAAATTTGAGTAAAGTTTGGACTAATTAAGTGCATGCATTGGGTCTTTAGTTGGTCAAATGTGAACCTAATGACTTGCATTGGGCCTTCAATAATGAGAGTGGTAGGAATCATAGGTGGGATTTGGTTGCACTAGAAGAAAAATGGAGTTTTGCAACCAACTTTTGTGACTATTTTTGTCCAAGGCGATTAGTGTTTTAATTGCATGTGAAAAAAATTAGTTGCCTTAAACAAAAATAATTGCATTAAACAAGTTGAAAAAACCCAATTGGAGCTTAATCTAACTTGCTAGATTTTGGTTGGAACTTCTAAAAGTTGTACTTGGTGGGGGTTTTTTTTTTGTGTTTTTATATCAAAAATTTTAGTCCAATTACAAATTTTAAAAATTATTATAATTTCTCAAAGTTTTGGTCAAAAAATGGCAAAATTTTCACCGGACAAAGAAACTAAATGTAATCACATTTGTGGATAAGTAGATTGGGCCAAATTTTTAGCAAAGGTTTTGAATAGAGATAAAATGATTGTGAAAAGGTATTGAGCTTTTCCTTTGAAAGAGGTGGGGGGGG
>Ga0209208_10002252_pt1 | contig 27585 bp, 14 predicted proteins | sample S1TSphfallax_3_FD_187694 | JGI IMG/M metagenome (GOLD analysis project Ga0209208, IMG submission 187694) | Host-associated microbial communities from peat moss isolated from Minnesota, USA - S1T2_Fd - Sphagnum fallax MG (SPAdes) (version 2) | ecosystem: Host-associated > Plants > Peat moss >...
ATTTGGTTTATAGCCAGATAAATTGGCTAAAAGATTACCCAAGATGATCGCCACACCACGCCACTATTTTCTTCATCTTCCTATGGATAATTGCCACTTTGGCTACAAACAAAAAAAATTTCCCCCAAAAAAAAAAACACTAGTAGTTGTAACCTGGCCAGAAGAAACACCGGCTGAAATTTCCAGGGGTAGGTAGGTAGGTAGGTAGGTAAGTGACGGTCCCAACCCACCCCAGTCCACCCCCACCGTTTGTGACAGGTAGGTAGGTAGGTATGTAGAACCTGTCCAGAGAGGCCTGGCCTAGGTATAGACTGGTAGGTAGGTAGAGAGAGAGAGGTGGGGGGGGTAGGTTTGGGGGAGGCAGGTGGCAGTAATGGCGGCTGTTTCGCTGCAGCCACTGATGATTCAACTGCGAATAAGTCAGTCTCGTCACGTGTTCCTCTTTTCTTCGTCCCTCGAACCAATCCCCACTTCCAAACTCCTCTGCTGCACAAATCCACCCAACAAGTTCCAAGTTCCAAGCTCCTCCGCCTCATCATCTCTCTCTACTCCACACAAATCACACAAACCTTCTCTTCTCTTCTCTTCTCTTCTCTCCTCTCTCGCTCTCTCTCGCTCTCGCTCTTTTCATTAACAAACTTGCAAGCTCCCCCAGTTTACCCAACTCCCTGCCTTTTTGTTTTTGTCCCTCTTCTGCTCCCAAGTTTATCCAAACTCCATGCTTTTTGTTTTTTGTCCGTCTTCTTGCTCCTCAGTTTACCCCCCACTCCCTTCCTGACTTTTTTTTTGCACCCCCTCTTCTGCTCCCCAGTTTATCCAAGCTCTCTCTCTCTCTCTCTCTCTCTCTCTCTCTCTCATATTTCCGTGTCTCTCTCGCTTCTTCTTCTTCTTCTTCTCTCTGAGAAGTTGGGACTAGATCATTTCCCTTGTATGATATTTTGAATGTCTTGGGTTTCCTCAAACCAAGCCCTAGTGGAGGTTGAAATCCGATCTCTAGAGTTTAATCTCTTGAAATCTGCACACACGACTCAAAGGAGAGAGAGACAGACACAGTTCAGAATCTTTTTAGTGAGGTGAGGTGAGGTGATACTGATGGTCATGATTATTCCAGCCAGCTGCTACTACCAAATGTCCAAAGGTTGGAGCTTTGCTTACTGTGTGGTTGGTGATGATCTGATCTGAGGGAAGAATGTATATATTGTAGTTGCTTTTGTGGGGGTGGGATCAAACTGTTTTGGAAAAGAAAAAGAAAAAGAAAAAGCAAAAAGGGGGTTCTTAGTTTTTTCGGCGCTGGAATCCTGGCAATCTGACTGGCGAAGGAAGTTGGGGGTGATGGGTTGTTCCTGAAAGTTGCTAGCTTTTCGGGTGGGGAGAAGAAAGTGCCGCTGTTACTGATCACGCTAGGTGCGTCTTCACACTGCATAAAACTCTCATGATCACCACCTTTTGTATGCATATGGAGTTTATGAAATGGAGTGCTTTGCACATCATAACACAAGTGCGGTGGTAGCTCACACAAGTAGTCCATTCGAGTTGAAGCTAATGGGATCTTGTCATGATATGGACCATGGCAGGGTTTCCTAGCTGCTCCTTCCAAAACCCCTGATTTGGCTTTTTGTAGGATGAGCTAGCTATGAAACTTGCCTATCCTGGAGGTGGACTATGGGATTGGACTCATCAGCTCCAGTGAGAAGCGAGGATTCAGCTGAACAGCTGGATTCAGTCCTTCTTGATCTTTAGCTGAAGCTACTACCCATGTGCATATATAAAAGACACACATCTTCAACGCTTGTCTGGGTTGGTTTGTTTTACTTCATTTTATAGTTGGATTCGTTTGTGTCTTGTGGAGAATGGTTGCAGTTTCAGCTGCAAGCTGCAGCTAGACATGTGAATCATGGTTACTGCTCATGCCCTTGAAAGAGGTGTGCAACTGGAAGTCATGCGGCTGTCGTTGGGGTCATTGCCTCATTTGGATTCTTTCTTTCTTTCTTTCTACGTCCTGTATTGCATGTTTGAGGCTGATAGACATGGGCAGGTGTTATCTGTTGTATGAGGACCAGCTTCAACCAGCTTCTAACCTAGTAAATGTTGTTGTGAGCACTAAAAATGCCCGTGGTGGTACTACTGGATGCAGCTAGAACAATTTCATCACCCAGGCCCACATGATCATGTCAAAGCTTGACACTCAGATCTTTTCTCTTTCAGCAGTGTAAAAGCTTGCATCGGATGCAACCTAGAACAAACTCTAACAGGTGCAGAGATCCATTTGCCTTCAATCCCCCTTCCTTTTTTTTTTTTCCCAAAAATTGCAGTTACTCAGTCATCAAGCATCCAGATGGTTCCTTCTAACCAGCTGCTAAATAGGTTTTCGTGTAGTTCTTGCTTTCTCCAGACACAGAACAACGGATCTGACACTTGGTTGGTGTTGCATATGATTAATGGGGCAAATTAGCCAATAAGGGGATTCAAAGGTTGATTACGTCATTCATAGAAATAATCGATTATTGTGCCAAAATAATCAGAAGATAATCAACCTTCGAAAGCCCCCCACTCCAATGCAAATAGTGGTCAAATGGTGTCTCGTAAAAGGGGGAGATTTTTCATCTGTGATGGATCTTCCTTTGATGATCATAGATTTCATACTACTAAACACTTCTCTCTGTCTCTCTGTATCTCTTGATTGTGGACTGCGGTGTTTTTTTTGTGAAATCTTTTGTATCCATGAAGTTTAATAACTAGTCAAAATATTGGTGCACAATGCTTCTCAATAATTGCTGCTGTACATTGTGGATGCAGGCTGAATAGATAGAGGAGTTTGAGCCCGGTTGTGTGAGCTTTGTTATCTCAATGGTTTTGCTGTGGAGTCTCATGCCTATCCTATGCATTCAACCTCTTGCCAGTATGTCAATGTCATTCAGTTTGAGGTATGACCTTCTCTTTCTGTTTTCTGTTTGGTGTCTTCCATTCTAAAACCCTGTTCCAATATGCTTGTAACATTGCATAGAGTACCATAGGTGGTGGACATGTACACTTCTTCTTCTTCTTCCCTCAGAGTTTGCACAAATGATGAGTTGTTGAAGAAGTACGATCTGAAATCTGGCATGCATCACCAATTGAGTTTTCGAAATTGGTTGGTGCTCTAATATTGAAATGTGATGTTTGCTGTGGTCATTTGGTAGAAGAGAGACTTACGAGGGGCAGGGAAGAGAAGGACGATGGCAGAACATTGATGAACCTTGACACCAATATGGTCATATGGCTCAAGTCGTATTCAACATCCAAAGCCACAGGAGGACATCAGAAGGACAAGATTGTCAGTAATATTATTACTTTACAATCATCATGGCTAGAAAACCACTTTCGATGGCTAAGAAAGTTCTCCCAGGAAGGATCTCATGTTGTGCAGCATTCACATTGGTGAGTGCATTAGGGTTGGTCAGCTTTCTTCTCTTGTGCACATTCGTATCAGTGGGGGACTATATTCCTCGTGTGCAACTGGGTACAAGTATCTACCCACATTTCTTGATAGGTGAAGATGGGGTACTGGAGGAACCCTTTCCCGAAGCCCCCATTCTTGATGCGCCATCTCTTATAGAGGCGATCCGGAAAGCAACAACAGAAGCATTAAATGGTGAACCTGAAGTCGAATTCTCTGAAGCAGAGAGGAAGGAGTGGCAAGAGAAAAATAAATGTAGTAGTAGGGTAGGATTGGAACCTCTCTACAAGAGGAGAAAATTTGTCAGGCATGTGGAGCGAAATGCCAAGTGGGATGCAATACTTGAAGAGTATACCAAGCTTCATCGCACTTGCATCCAGAAGTATGGGGATGACCTCACCAACATCTTCCTCAGCAAGAACAGCACCCCGGGATGCAAGTTTGTGGTAGCAGGTGGTCCATGGTGGGCAGGATTAGGGAACAAGATCTTGCCCACGGTTGCTGTGCTTCTGTATGCTGTGCTCACCCAACGAGTTTTGCTTGTGACTCGTGCTTCTCTGCTCCCGGAAGTCATATGTGAGCCTTTTGAAGGATCTTCATGGAGAGTAGATCCAGGTGAAAGATTCACCCCTGTGGAAACCCATGACAATCTTTGGACCTCACCTGACAAGTTCGAGCAGGAGCTTGATAGTGTCAGTACTGGTCTGAATTGGGCTTATCATCACAAAAGCTCACTCTTTGCAGTTCGAGTGGCTGGGTGGTGTCATCCAGTGAAGAGATTTTTCTGTGATCGAGAGCAGAGGATTTATACCAAAGTCCCGTGGCAATACTTCACCAGCTGCTTGTATTTCCTTCCAAAGCTTTTTGCCATCCCGATGTTTCGCACTGTGTTGGAGGACATATTCCCTGATCGGATGGCGGTTACACACCTAGTTCGCTCTACCATGCTCCCATCTGATACGGTGTGGAAACGAGTCTTGCAAACCAATCGTATGTACCTTGAACCTGCTGACCGCCGTGTAGGGATCCAAATCCGGTACCGCAATGGTGAGACACAATTTAACCAACTCCACACCACAATTAACACCAAGTTCATGCAATGTGCCTGGAAGAATGGCATTCTTCCAGATGTGAACAACCCAAAGCCCACAACGTTAGTTCAATCGAGGGTTAGTACTACTGTGGGTAGCCGCAATGTTGTTGATGATGTTGACAATCAAGCAATCAACAATACTAGTACTACAAATTCAAACACTGCAGTGTCACATGAGCTCAGACCTGCTGCTATCTCAATCTTAGTCACCTCCTTGTTCCCAGATCTGCACGATCATCTCACTGAGCTCTACAATCGAAACCCACCATCGTCAGGCGAGGTGATAGGTGTGGTGCAACTCACACGCAGTAGTGTCCAGGGATCGGGAGTGGAAGAAGACAACCAAGCTCTTGCAGAGGTGATCTCGTTAAGCTTATCTGACCATTTGTTTGTGAGCCCATTGTCCACATTTGGTGGATTAGCACAAGCATATGGAGCTTTGACTCCATGGTTCTTAGAATTCAGGGACAATAGCAATTTATATCCATGTACTCGAGGTCATACGGTCGATCCTTGTTACCAGGATCCAGACTTTTCATATTTCTGCCCTCATGATCGTAGCAAGTTCAACTTCACAGGGAGGAACTTCACTGACATTGTGCCTTACATCCAGAAATGCCCTTCCATTGATACTCCTAATGGGCTCCAACTGGTTACCACACCGCTTGAAGATATTGTGTAGTTTTTCATAACTTTTGTTCAATGTGTAAGAACTTAATAAAAAAAAACTTCGCGTAATTTATTTGTAGGTTTGGGAGATTCTTTCTTCTGCTCTTGGACAACTTGCACATACATAATGTGCCAAATTAGTCACAAGTACCTTGTGCCATGTGATTGAATGATCAAAGTGCAAGGAGTTTTTGCCCCTTAGATAGAAAATTGGGACTTTTGCATGGGCTTTTAGTACATTCAAGGAAGAGGTTTTAGAAGCTAGTCATTATGTTGGGTTTTGTCATAGAATTTTTTGGGTATTTGTACAAAGTCGGATAATCTTTATGTTGGAATTTCTAGGTTATAGAAGCCGATTGGTAATGTTGATTTTGTTTAAGGTATTTGTAGAAAGTGGGATATTAATCTTTATGTAGGAGTTTCTACACTCCAGGCTTAGGGTTTGAGGGTTTAGGGTTTAGGGTTAAAGTGTGTAGAAAAATTTGATTATGCTAATGCTCTTTGCATTTCTTGTACAATTTAGGGTATAGTGATGATGCTTGTGTTAAGTTCTTAATTTTGGGTTTCTTTCATGAAATGAGCTACTAATAAATAAATTCATATGAGAAAGAGGCTTCTTGAAGTTAATAGAAGAATCTCCAACCTAGTTAGGGTGGACTCACTACCTCCCATAGGAACTCTGAAGTTTTAGCACCTTAGGCTACAAATGAACTTGAGATTGTGACAATCCATGAATTAAAAGAGGCCTTAGGAATGATAATCTATAATTTACTTTGCACCAAAAGTTTTAAATTAAGGTGAAATTCTTCCACAATTTTCACACATTTTGAGATAGAAGCATGTTTCCAAACTTGCCTGTAGTTTTGATTCAACCATGCAACAACCCAATTGAGACTTGATAGGATCCTATCATCCAAACAATCCTTCTTTTATTTATTTATTAATAGTGTTTGTGAAAAAAATGGGAAATTCGTTCAACATGTCAAATTATTTAAGAAACAAGAGCAGCTCATTGTGTAATTACTCCGCCCTTCCTTTGCAAAGCTCAACCAATATCATAATGGCACAATCGTGATGTGATTTGATAAGCATCCTTCTATATTGTTGGCTACTTACTCAAACCTCATGTAAGATTTGGCATTTAAAAAACAAAAAAAGATTTGAGATTTGGCAATTGGAAACCCCTGAAACACTCATTTTTCGCATATTTGAAAAAAAATTCAAATTATTTGCTTGGAAAAAAAAAGAATACACAACGCCTCAATTGACTATTTACTCTTGAGTATTGATGGAAGTTGGATTTTGTTGGTGCCTCATATTTTTGGTTGTCACTGGGATGAAATGAATGGTTTGGTGAGTTATGGTTCAATGTTGAATAAAGGGTATACACCAATGTTGGCCGGTTATTGAGTCTTGACCTGGTTATCAACTCATGTATTGATAACCTACTAGGGCAGCTCTCGAATTTTTTGATAAGTGGTTAATTAATAACCTAATCATCTGGTATTGAATTTTCAAAATTTTCATAACGTACCCAGATGACCTAATTGTCATCCAGGTAGGTTATCAATCTTATGGTGCATTCACACTTGATGTTAAGTCAGTGTTAAATGAAAAGCTAGGTGGCATCCTAGGTGGCCCCCAATGTTAAATGGGCCATAGCTTAATGTTAAGTGAATGTTAGGTTAACATAAAATTTTCATGGTACTAGATTTAAGTCCTAAATAGTTAGCATGGTGTTAGGGCACCTCAACCTTAAAGTCCCTAACACCAAGTGTGAATGCACCTTTAAAATTCAAGTGACGATGATTTCATCAGAGCTGGTTTAGATGGGATGGGCTATAGTCGTAGGTCATACAAAAAGACAATTCCAAACTGCAAATTTATTAGGGGTCAATTTCAAATTGGAAATTAAAAAAATAAACATTTTATAAGTTGTAATGTTTCAAAATGTCCTTATGAATCCTAAGATATCGAAACAAAAATAAATCTATTTATTTTTTCAATGTTTTTTGAAATCTTTGTGTCCTTTCAAATTGTTTTTTGAATCTTTGGGTCTTTTCAATTTCATACACAATTGTTTTCTCTTTGTCTGGATTTGGGGGACGGAGGATGAAACAGACAGACTGGGTCCTTGTCTGCTCTGTGTGAGTTCACATGGTCCAACCTAGTTTACAATGTTCAGGGAAATTTTAAAAATTAAAAATTAAATTAAAATAAAATAAAATAAAAATAGACCATCCATATGATAACTGAAATTCAATTGCCCTCTTGGTGGTTTGGATTTTTCTTATTTATTTATTTATTTATATATTGCAGGGTACAGGGGACGTGATTGACTCGGTCCCGATCTCCTTACTTTGAGGCTACCTAGTCCACCTGATTTGGGAAAAAATGGAAAAAAAAAGAAGATTTTTTCCTTCTTTTGATTTAGTGTGTCTGAAAATCAAATGAGTGATTTTGATCTTGGCTTTCAATTGGCAATTGAATTGGATATCTGCCATAAAATTGGCTACCAAATTAATGTGGGTCATTGAACAAAGTCCTTTTTTTTTTCTTCTTTTAAGGTAGAATTAATTTGACTTTTGGCATCACAAAATATTTCAAAAATAATGACATGGCACATGTCAACCTTTCATGGATTTGGGGTAACCAATTTTACGGTTGCAAAACAAAAAAACTACTCTTACGGAAGTTGACCCTAGGTTAATTTTAAACCGACATTACACCAAGTTGCGTTGATGTCAAAACTAATACGACTCATTTGACATGAGAGACTTGATGTTGATAACCTTGATATTTGTCAAAAAAATCTCTTGCATTTATCATAATAATCATATATGTGAAAGTAATGTTTTGATTAGGGTTGTGATTTTAATTTTACATCAAAATTATGTAAAATGAGAAAGTGTTAAATCTTAAATTCTTTACCAAATTATTTTCACATGAATAACATTTCAATTAGCAACAAAACATAGGCCTATAAAAACAAAAAAAATGATTGTTTGTTTTTTTTGTGTTGTCTGAACCTATTGCTTCCAAGTTTAATTACCTCACTCATTTCCCCTGGCCAACTATATTGGAAGGCAAATTAACATGTGCCTAATTTCCATGTCCATGTTATCTACCTATTAAGGAAAGTAGTTTCTTAAGGAAGGTAGTTTGTTTTGTTTGTCTTCTCAAGATCATCTCCCAAATCACAATGCCCCCCATCACACCCCCCATTACACATTTGCTATCATTGGAAAGCCCTCATTGAGTATGGGTGTGCAAGGTGGTGTTATAAGGTTTAGAGTTATGATGGAAGAATTGTAAAATATTGAACAAATTTGTCAAAAATTTAACAAAATCAGAACTCAAAACCATAGGGAAATTATGGCAATCTCTTGGTATTATTGAAAAGCCCTTGATGATCAGGATTTTTTTGTAGGCAATTTTGTAATTTTTAAACTTAAGGTGGTGGAGATATTGAATTTTGAGTAATATTCATCATTGGAAATTCATTTAAAATTTTCCATTTGCAATCTATTGTTAGGGTTCTATTCACACTTGGAACATTTGCATATTCATGTTTGCATTTGGGCAATCAACACAAGTCATAGTAGTCTATATTAAAATGAAATGTTGTTCAAAAATTAACATGTGCCTTTTCATGGCCATGTTATCTATTAGATGATGTCTTTTGTAATAACTTATCTCTTTTAAGCTTATTTATTTAATCCTTTTCCCTTGTGAATATACATGAAAATGAGAAGCCACAATTTTGAGTTTTTGCATAATGATGAACTATTGGGAATCATATGGGAAAACAAGAGGAAAAAAAAGGGGGGGAAATGAAGGAGGAGGGGATTTTAATTAGTTTGGAACCAAGGGTAGTTTACTTGTTTGTCTAATAAAAATAAATCATGTCTATTTAGTTGTTCAAATTTACCTCTTCTAAGATTAATTACTTGCTTAATTACTACTTAATAATACTTATTATCTAGAAGTAATTTAGCAAGTAATTATGCTTAGAAGAGGAAGGTTTTGCAACTTCCATTTTGATTACATAGTTGTTTTGAAAGTCGCAAAACTTAAGTTGGTAAACCAAAGTCATTTCACTTGGTTGAAAAGGACATTAAGTTTTGTTGTGTTGTGTTGAAGTACGACAACTTACATCACTGTATATTTTAAAATTTAAACGTCATCCATTTTATGTCCATGTTTATGATGAAACAAGATTAGAGAAAAAATACATAGGTAATGGTGTGACAAGAATTTGGACCTATGTAGACTATGTTATGAAGGTAGCTCCTATGGGGGCCATTAAATGTTAAAAATTGAAACTACTTGTGTCAAACAAGGATTTTTGGGGGTATTAGGTGATGAAATTTTATTTCTACCCACCCTATTATTACCTAATGTTCTAATATGCACATATTTCAACCACCTTATATCTAATTATAATTTTTATTCATTTGATTTTACTATCCCATATTCATTAAAAATTTTAGTTTTAAAAAGCTTAAAGCTATCAAGATTGTTCTTTTGAAGGTGGTTCACTTGCATAGTGAGCTAGGACATATTAGTGTAGCTACCTCTTAACACATTTCAACAATCCATTTTGCTATAGGCAAGGTCAACAAATTTTGTGGTTGATGTAGTTTCCATTAGATTTTAAACATATGAGATTTAAAATTAAACAATAAAAATTGTCAATATAATTTTTAATTTAAAATATTAATTTATTAGCCATTGCAATAGATAAATTTGTGTATTTGTATTTCTCTACTTTAACTTGACAATAATTCCTATGATGCAATATAACATGTTTAACATTTCACATGATCACAATAAAATAAAAATTGATTACTCCCATCATTGTTTATGATGGGCTTGATAAATTTATTATGGTGTTTTTAACTTTGCACATCACATTGATGTTGTTTGATGATTTTTTGTGGCCCAATACCATTGTCTAACAAACCTTGTGAAATACTTCACAAAGATATTTGAACTTGGTAAATTATTGTTCAATTAATTTAATTCAATATATGATATCCAAATCATAAATGAGAGACAAAAATGAGAGAGGTACACATGGGGTTTAATACTCATAGTTATCATCTTAGGACAAAGTTGAACAACCTTGCTTTATAGGGAAATAATCAATAATTAAACAAGGCTTCCATTGGTAATAAATAGAGGATGCAAGATTTTACAAACAAACAAAAACAATATAAAAGTTTATGAGTTAAAAAATCCTAACTACTAATTGAACCTACTAACAACTAATATCTAAAATGTTTAATACATGTAATATATATATATTACATTTTTCTAATATTATGGATAACATAAATACCCCATATTAATTATATTTTGATTGTCATAATAAATATAATACGAGTACATAATTAATTAAATTATAATTTTTTACCAAACAACTAATGTATGTGACATTATATTTTTACTTGTGTATTTTGTAAATTCAAAAAAGAGTGTCCCCCTTGGAGGTTGGATCCTTGAGGTAGTTATGTTAGGTAGGTAGTTTAAATAGCCAAGGTAGTTTTAGGTACATAAGTTAAGTGCACTATGTAGGTTAGGTACTACGCTAAACTTGTGTTGAAAAGCCCAAACAAATATTTGTTTATAGAATATTTAATTATATTTAATACTAAAGTTTTCAATACTAAAAAATGAAAATTTAAGAATTCATTATGTTTTTCTAGAGTCATGAGAATTAAAATTTAATGCTAGAAAAATGTATTATGTATTGATGAAGCAACAAAAACTATTTAAAAGTACTAAGGCCAACTGCCTATTACTTCATGTAATGAACATATAATTTTTAAATAAATAGAGAAAAATGAACAACTAACTCATAATCACAAGCATTTATAAAGATGAGAAAAACCAATTATTAAACAAAGACAAACAAAAGCAAAAAAATGAACCACACAAGTAATAACAACAATGAACTTGTGTTTGTCATAAACAAGCCAAAATGTATTTTGGGGGGTTGCAATGTTTCAATTACCTCCAACAAATAACCTCCATGTATAAAAACAAAAGAAGCATATGAACAAAAACAAAAGAAGAAATAAAGCAAGGGAAAGAATAAACAAAAGAAAAGGGAGGAAGAAGGCATTCATCTAAAGTTGACTAGAAGGTGAAGTCAAAGCCAAGCAAAGAGGCAAACTTTGAGACTAAAGAAAGGAGGCTTCAAAATAAACTTGAAGGCAAGTTCTAAAACTAGAAAAGCCAAACACAGAAAATAGAAGGGCCAAGCCTAAAACAAAGATGTCAAACCCTTAGTGTAGAAATGCCAAGCTTGAACAAAGAACAATGCGTTAAAATAAAAGTGAAACAAACTACCAAATGTTATGAAAACTTGAAAGCATACATGTCGAGCCTTAGCAAACAATGGAGCATCAAAATTTAAAGTGAAATAGAACTCCAAAAGGTTAATAGAAAAGAGGAGTACCAAAAGTGCAAAGAAGCAAACTTGAGCAAGGTGTAGGGAAGTCAAAGGAGAGCAAGAACAGTTTGAAGAGCAAAGTGCAAAACAAAACAAAAATAGATTGCAATTAAAAAAGATCTATAAAATAGAGTAAAAGTATAATGAAAAACAAAGCAAAGGTTGGAAGCATAGTAAAACAAGGTGTGTTATACACAATGGCCATGCCATCAATTTGATACCAACAATTGATATTTATGATAAATTGGTCATAGCTAGGGGAAACTTTTTTAAATTTTATTTTAATGTACATCATGTTGTTGTAAAAGAAAAAAAATCATGGAATTTTCTTTTCATTTTTTTACATTACATTAGTTGTGAAGAATCCAAAAGGGATTTCATATTAAATGATGACATGTTCTAGGAACTAATTTAAACATTTAAAAATTTGTTACCAAACCAAAACCAATAGAGAAATGTTGCAACATGATTTTTAATTTTTTGCAATTTTTTTTTTTCCAAAAACAATTTGATCCAAAAACAAAATTCATATTTTTTTCACATTTATGCAAAATATCATACAAAAAAAAGAAGATTTATCATGACATGTGTATTTTTGAAGTTTTCAATCACATTGTCACATTTTGAAAGAATTACATGAATTTTTGCATATGATGGGTGCCCTAATAATTTTTGGAGAAAATATTTTCATATTTAGTTTTGTGATTATAGATTGGTGGCAAAGTCAATTGGGTTGGGTGCACATTTGAAGAAGTGGCAAATAAAACAAAATATCAAAAGATGAGTGTTAATTTTTTTACAACCAAATTAAGATGAATTGTCTCACCTAGTTGATAGGGGGCAAAATCTTTTGAAGCTACTTTATCGTATAATGATTTTCAACACAATAAAACAAAAAAAAAAATTGTCTTGATGTTTGTCATGCATCATGCATATAAAAATAATAATGATAAAATTGAAATGGAGGAAATATGACCAAACAAACCTTCATTTTTGTATTAAATTCATAAAAGTCAAACTCAAAAAATTAAAAAAAAATTAATTAAAAAAAATTAAACTATAAAAGTTTATGGTTTTTTTCCTTAGAAAATCAAACTAAATAGTAAAATGACTCATTTTTACACTTGGTCAATTTGACCAACTAGTTATTTTGGAGTAGCCATTTTGAAAATGTTCAACTTGGCTAGTGGTTTTTTGACCCATCAAATGGTGGACCAAACAACAAAATTTGGGTAAGGGAAATAAATTATATTTTGTGATTATTTTATTCTACTTAAAAAAATTTCTTAAAAATAAATTATATATATTTGTGAATAATTCAAAAAACTTTGGGCATAGGTGTATGGTTATGTGATGCACTTCCAAGCTCCTTGATAGACTCAAACGTAAGTCTGAAGTGAAAACAACAGAAAAGCAAGGAGTTGGGGCACGCTCCTTGACTTGTAGCACTTTGGGGGTAGAGGGGCATGCTGGAGCTTTGGGATGGGACTAAGAAGAATGACAAGCACTTACTCACTCACATAGACCTGCACAAAACCAAACAACAAGTTAGTTACTACATAATTGAAACATTTTTGGTGCTAAGACGAACCATGGGCAAACTCAAATTCACAAGATTCACCATGACCCGAACTTGGGGGAAACCATCACCTTCCCCCTTATAATATACTCTTTGCCTTTCCACAAGGTCCACATCCAAATTGCATTTTCTTTCGGGACTCCCAAATGGGAGTCCCTTGAAATTGCCAAAGTTGGGACCCTCGCGACTTTGGGGCCCCATAACTTTGCGTGCAGACCTCCAATTGAGATGAAGTCTAAAGCAAAGTTGTAGCCCTTGTCAAGAGCTTTTCAACGATATGTTGCACGCTACCTGCACACAAGGAAATCAGATCAATTCCCGACTTTTAGTGGTTGGGAGTCAAATTGCCAATTTTTGGGCATAACTTGTGTTTCAAATGTCCAAATGGGTCATGTGAGCCCATTTCAGACATCTACATTCCAAGATCTTTATAATGATATAAAAAACTCCTTAACCCATTGAGTTTTGACCCCTACAATTTCCCTTTGAAAATTTGGGAGTCCATCGGGACTCAAATTCTCAAAGTGGAAGCTCCCTTGGGAGTGTGAGGGTTCATTCCTTCCCACTTTCTTACACTCATGGGAGCATGCGGTGTGACTCTTGGGCTTCCTTTTTAGTTCGTAACCTTGCAAGCCCTTACTTTGGTCACAAGCTCGAGGTTAGGGTTGCGACATTATGTGTTGCAACCATAATGTCACAACCCTAACCTTGGGTTCATGACCAATGCAAGGGCTTGCAAAGGTGCGAGCCAAAAATGAAGACTAGGAGTCACATTTCATGCTCTTGGGAGTTTAGGAAAGTTTGAGGGATTGAGCCCCCGCACTCTCAAGTGAGATCTCACTTTACGAGTTCGAATCCCAATCAATTCGCGAATCTTTAGAGGGCGTTTATAGGGGTCAAAACTCATTGGATTAAAAAGTTCCTTATATCATTGAAAATATTTTGGAATGTAGATGTTTAAAAATGGGCTTTAAAAAATAAATTATGGCCAAAAAAAGGGTCAGGAGTCAAATTGCCAATTTGATTTTCGACCACTAAAAGGCAAGAATTGCCCTGATTTCCTTGTGTGCAGGTGATGTGTCACATACCATTGGAAAAATTTCGACAAGGGTTACAACTTTGCTTTAAACCTCACTTTAATCGAAAGTCTACACACAAAGTTATGGGCCTCCAAAGTTGCAAGAACCCCAATTTAGGGAATTTTGGGATTCTTGGAACAAAATGACATTTGGGTGCTGATCCCATAGCTAGGGATAGAGAATACTTTAAGGGGGAAGGTGGTGCTTTCCCCAAGTTTGAACCATGGTAAGTCTTGTGAATCTGTGTTTGCTCGTGGCTTGTTCGTGCACCAAAAATATTTCAACTATGCATTAACCAACTTGTTGTTTGGTTTGTGTAGGTATGTGTGAGTAATTGATTTGCTTGTCAATCTTCTTAGTCCTTATCCTAGAACTTTAACACACCCCTTTACCTCCAAAGTGCTGCGAGATAAAGAGCATACACCAACTCCTCATTCTCCCACTATGCTCACCTTGGATTCACATTTGAGTCTATTAAGGAGCTTAGGACTGTGTCGTTATGTATATGTTTACAATGTTTACTCCAAATTTTGTTAAAAATCCAAACTTTGACGTGCATTTGTTTCTCACATTTTATTCAAATACAACAAATGAAAATTTATTCTTGAAAGGTTTTTAAATGTTTATTTTAGGATTTTTTTTTCAATTTTGTGAAGTACGTGGACTAATTATCATCCTAAAGAGTACTTAACCAAATTTGGCTAATGTTTGAATGTGAGTAAATCATGGGTAAGCTAAAATTAGAACATGCCTTTCAAAGTAATGTTAAAATGTGGTATAAGCATAATATAAAGGACACTGATGACAACAAAAAGTTAATGAATGAAATCAATAATGATTTTTTATCTGTTTATTTTAATTACCAGTTGAGAATGGCGAATTGAATTGAATATAGTCTTGTAATTAATGAAGTTCAAAGATTTAATTAAGTTTACATGTTGGAAAAAATGTGGTTTTGTTGATTCAATGTCACATTGTGTTTGGATGTGATAATACATAGTTAATTACTTCAAATATACATTACAAAATCCATTATGTTTAGATATTCCAATGATGGGCAATGTGGTACTTTAGTGGATTGCTTCAAGAATTATGGATTTGTTACAAACATTTGAAAATAGATGAAAATAGAAATCAAGGTTTCACCAAAATATATAAATATATTTGGGAACATCATGTTTGAACCAACAAGTGTATACGTAGATTGCTCCAATGAATTGTAGATAGATTTGACACATGCTCCATTTAATTATAACCTTATCATTTTAAATTAAAAGCGTTCATTTTTTTATTCTATTTGACTAATGTTACATTTGGCTAATTTTTTTAAAAAATCACTTTAATCAATTGAACCAATCAAAATAAACATGTCAATTTAACAATTAAGGCATTTAATTAAATTGACCAAATTTCTTTTAAAAAAAAGAAATGATGGTCAAGTTGGAGAGGTTTGAAAAGTTATGAATTTTTCTAATGAAAAAGTATCCCAATACATGATTGATAAATTCATGTTTGAGGAGTGATTAACACAAATTATTCAATGAAACATACATATACTAAGCTAGGAGAGAAATATCATTCTAAAGTGTATGTACAATGCAAATACAATGAAATATGACCAAAATTGAAATAGAGGATGACAACACAAAGAGAGAAGATATATATATATATATATATATATAAACTCTTGTCTTCCAGACAAAGTGACTTAGAAATTGGCAAATGTCATGTAGACAAAACCTAAACACTAACAAGGCCTAACACTAGCAAAGAACCAGTGGTTCTCTGGCCGATTCTTTGAACTTTTGATATGTTTTTGAGAACCATGGTCATAACATAGCCAAACACTAAATTCTTTAGAACTCTTTGAGAATCAATGGGTAAGTGAGTATGTATATTACCTGGGTTGATAACTGGCAGGTACATCTGTCCCTAGTTCTAAGAACCACCCAACATTGGAACAAAACCGCCAAATAACATTTTGGGAAAGTAGAAGACATATTCGGCCCACAATAGTTTCCATGTCCCTCTTGGTAAAAGGTGCTCAAGTCATAGCTACTATACATGGGGATACCCCAACACAAACATGGTGATGATAAAATATTTCTCCTTCTTTGCTGAAAATTGGTTCCATAACTTGCTACTAGCTAAAACTGTAGAGAGCACCTTCAAAATGGTAGGGACATATATTTTGCTTCCAGTGGCTCTATCATCCATAAATGCAGAAACAATGAATCCCTAGTATATATGGCCTGTACTAGTACCCAGTACCCTGGACTCTTTAAACTTAAAACTAGCTAGCTAGATACTCCCAGTAATTCTGAGATCAATTCCAATTGTAATTAAGCCTGAACATGAATGTTTGAGGTGAAGTCATGAGGAGCAAGTGGAGGCTGGAAAGGTATTGAATCATCAATGCTGATGAAGATCATATGCCAGGTTACACAGAGTAGCCTCAAAGCCTGGATCATGATTCCTCCAGAGTCACAGTAAGCCTGCCCACATTTGCACAAGAATGAAATTATTCGCTCAGCTGCAAAAAGGTCATCTGACAGCCATGCTTGTGCTCCACTCACAGGCAGTGTTTTCTTTTGAAGGAATTTTGGAAGTGGCCTAAGTGGCTACTGTTTGCTAGAGCTAGTAACCTAGGTGGCTACAATCACAAGCATGGCCATCTTTTGAATCACTGTACAAAAAAAAAATCTAGATAAAACAAATGGCTACTTTCTCTTTGGAGGTGTGGTGTATTTGGCTATTGTAGGATGTATTGTGTATGTGAATAGTGGTTGACTCAGTTTTGACATTGTCTGAATTTAGGCTATAGTAAAAAGAAATTTGTGTTGGAGAATTGGCATGGCAAACTTAATTAAAAAATAAATTGACAAAAATCATGTGAGGGAGTTGAACCTTTGTTTGGGAAGACACTACACCAATGGTTAGCACATGATCTTAACTTGCAAGCCACACATTAGTTCATTCATACAAATAAAATCAAATGGGAGCTTGGAAGGGAAAATTTCTCGAAAGGCAGTGAAGCTAGAACACATTAAGCCAGAAGACCCCTCTTGGCATTCTCCTCAGTCCAAGTTGTGATGGCATCATCTTAAAGAAAAACATCAACAATATAAAAAGATTATGTAATCATCCGAACCACCAAATCTAAATATTCACATAGACAATTTCGTAATCATGTCTTCATGAAGGTCAAGGTTGAAAAAGTTTTCTCATCTTCCAGAGAACCCATAATTTGAACCACAACCAATTCTACCACTTTCATGAACTTAGAAAGTTAGCCACATAATAAATCATTGCTGAAAAGCTTTTTCCAAAATGTGCACACTAGATTTAGATCCATCGACTAGTTGATTTAGCCCATTGAACATTAAACATCATTGTAATCTTGAAGAAAGAAGCTTGTAATTCCAAAATATTCACATCAAGTATTAGTGGGATCCAAGTTTGGGTGGATCCAAGCTTCTTAACTTGAATGTAAGACCCTTTCAAGATAGCCATATGAACAAGGAAGGTCATCTCACATGAGGATTTAGACCAGTATTGCGGATAAACAACATCCAAAACATCCATGACATCAGGAAAAAAAATTGCTTTTCAAGCACATTATTGAGTTTAATTATAGCTTTAATTAAAACATTGTCTTTGCACCTGATTAATGGTTTGTTGGAAAATAACATGAGTAACAAGCACATAGACTAGTGTCTCCGGACATCAATAATGCATCATGATAGAAGTGCCAACAATTCGAGAACTTAAGTTCTCAAGACTAGTATTCAAATCATGTACTCACTCATGCACCACCATGTCTAATGTGCCATTTAACAAGTTGTGGTACCCATTGAACACATTAGGCATGTAAGCAGTTTGGGGTTCATTGTGCCAACAATAGAGATTTTCCTAGCACAATTTGATTGTAACAACAAAATCACAAACAAAGCATTGTCGAGACTAGGAGAATTTAATCAAATCATTGAGCCCTTCTAGCATGGGCATAATATAAAAAAGACAAATAATGAATGGTGCATTCTCCTTTTTCAATTGAATTGTCACACATGTTCTAATGCCCTAAAACACACTCAGCCCATTAGCTCCAAATGTAATTAGTTTAAATACAATTGTATGGCATCCACCACACACATTTCAAGTTATCGAAAATGGCCCCATTAACCACATGTTGTGAGGATAACAACAAAGGTGTTCATTGCCAATCTTCCACCACATAAACATGAATTGAAATCTAGGATTGTTGATTATGACAAGTTGTGATTTCAAATCACAAAAAAGAGAGATAAACTTAACATTTGCAACCAAAGATTTGGTTTTGTTAACAATCAAGTCATGGATTGTGAATTCTCATCTCCCAACTAATTATGTTTTACTAGTGGGTTTTTTGAAAATTCTTCACATCAAAGAAATGTAACACCTTGCTCATGCTTTCATAATAATCATAGGTCATAGGTGTGCCTTTAGTTAGCATGTGGAACCAAACATAAAATTGCACCATTTTTTTCTTCTTTTCACCAACAACATGGCAGATTTGGTTAGCAATGTTGTTTTTCCTGACTAAAAAATACAAATGTTCATTTTAAACATGGACCAAAATCCTTGTTCATGTAGTATTCATTAGCTTTACAAACTCTTGGGATTGTAGCTAAGGCCTTCCTTCTCCCACTATGTTTCCAAAAGTTGTCCAATTTAGGGGGAACAACTTTTCCTTGCCTTTTATTTTGGTACAAACCTTGCATTTAACTTGATGCACCTCGCCACATGCATTTGCAGCTGATTTAATCCATGGTAACTTAACATTCAAGACACCCTAAAACATTTTATTTAACTCATATATTCCTTTCGTTTCCTTTTAGTTTTTTCAACAAAAATCCACATTTCAACATTAAAAAAAGGTTCAAAATTAGAAGGGATAGGGTTTGGAGGTTGGTTGCTAGAGGATATTACATCTGATGCATCAATTTGAAAAAAATAATAATGGAATTTGAAGTTTTGGGGAAGCTACAAAGGTGCAATGTTCAAGAAATCTTTACAATAACAAAAAATAGTTTACAAGACTTGCAACAACAATCTCCAACTTTGTTATCAACAATCAATAAACCCCAACTCTGTTGTCAACAACCAAGAAACCTTATAGTTATACACTATAGTCTAGAGACTATAATTAGTAAACCTTAAAGCTCTACATTGGCAATTTGTACACTACAACTTTAAACCCTAAAACTCTGCATTATAATTTATAGATTGCAACCATTAAATTTTAAAGTTCTACACTACAGAACACAGTTTGTAGATTCCAACCACAAAACCTTAAAATTTTACACTGCACGTACAACAACACATCTTGGGTTTTGTGACTAATTAAAAAAAAAAAATTGTTTTTTCCAATTATGTTATAACTACTTGGTCACAAAAATCACTATGTAGTTGTAAAAGGACATCAAGATGTCATGTGGCATCATCGTTTTGTGATTATGGTCAATATGACAACTTGTTCAAGTTTTGAATAAATTTATTATTATTATTATTATTTATATTAATATATTTGAATGATTGAAAATTAGGAATTCAAAAATACCATTTATTTTTACAACTAATAACAATTACTAATGATCCATTTCTAATGATGATGATGTGGCATGCCATGTGTCAACAGGTGTTACAACTAGTAATCAACTTCATGACCCATGACATTAAATTCAATAAAATTGCATTTCTTGATTAGTCAAAAATGTTCATAATGCTAAAACATGTCTTTTACGACTTGGCTTATGCAACTACAATGTTTAACATGATTAATAAATGACTAAAAATGTCTTGAGCAACTAATAATCAACTTAATGATTCATGACAATAATTTGAATAAAATTGTAATTATTGATTGGTCAAAAGTTTTCATAATGCCAAAACATGTTTTTTACAACTTGTCCTATGCAATTATAATGTCCATCACAATTAAGGAAATGATTAAAAATGTCTTTAGCAACTAATAGTCAACTTAATGATTCATAACATTAACTTTAGTAAACTTGTAGTTATTGATTGATTAAAAGAGTTCATAATTCTAGAACATGTATTTTATAACTTGTCCTATGCAATTACAATGTCCAACATGATTAAGGAAACAATTAAGAATGTCTTTAACAACCTCATGATTCATGCAATTAATAAAAATAATAAAAAAAAACAACTACAATTGCATAAGACCTATCATTTTATTAGCCAAGTTTAGTTTAAATGACCTAGTTCAATTTATGATTTTATCACAATTTAGCTAGATTTAGCCATGTATTGCTTTAATAGTGAATTTTATTTTAATTTTTCCAAATTTAGCCCAATATAACCTAAATATTAAAATTTAGCTTAATTTATCATTATTTAACCATGTTAAGCATAAAAATTATGTTTAGTTTCATTTATGTTTGTTTAACCATGTTTACCCTAAGTGATTGCTTTTAACCAAAATTATTTAAAGTAATTATGTTTAGCCATGTTTAGACTAATTTAGTTTATGTTTAGCTTAAATTAACCTAATTTACTCTAGGTCTACCTTACATTAACCTAGGCCTAGCTTAACTTAGTTTAGGTCTAACATAGCTAGGTTTATTTTAACTTAATCTAAGTCTAGTTAAAGCCTAAGTAATCTTAATTAAGGTAGATTAGATAAATTTATTTTTAACATAGGGAGGCCTAGGTTAACCTAAGTTAGAGTTGGTAGGTAGTAGGTAGGTTGACTTATTTCAACTTAGGGTGGTTTAATTTAATTTGAGGCTAAAAATTTTGATTTTTATAATTTTGTGTTTAATAGACTTAATATTTAAAAATGTGATAGTGTAATAAATCAGAACTTGAATTGCAAAGAGGAAGCAAAGGGCTCAAGTTTTTGAACTTGTAACTTATGATACCCAAGCCACTTAACCTAGGTTAAGTAGCCTAGGCTAGGTTGACTTTTGACTAAGCTAGCTACTTAGGCTCCTTAACCTAGGTTAGGTTGACATTTGTTTATGTGTGATGACTCATAATTGAACATGTGTTTATAAATTTTTGACACATATCATCCATCTATTAAGGTGGCTTTTGTAATTTTTAGTTGAATAAAATGATTAGGTTGACAGGGCATGCATTTTACATGTCAAACCAAGGTAAAAAATGACATGGAATTTCAATATAATAAAAAAATTAAAAAAATTAGTTGATAAGGTGATTAAGTTTAACAACTATATGTCCTTTGTGATTAAATGGGTGAAATGACATGGGTTTAACAATTCAATAGTTACTAGTTGTAAATTTCCTTTCTAATTAATATATATAAAGGCAAGTCATAAAACCCAAAATGTGTTCTTGTGACAATGTACTTTGTAGATTGCAACCAGTGAACTTTAAAGCTTTACAATGTAGTTTGTAAACTACAACTAGTAAACCTTAAAGCTCTATAATCTAGTTTGTAAATCACAACCACTAAATTAAAAACCTCTGCATTATGCACTTTGCAATTTGTAACCAATAATCCCTCAAAGCCTCTAGAGTTTGGAACGACACATTGACAAGTCTATAATTTAAAATCTAAAGACAAAATCCTCATAAAACATCAAACCTTGAAATCAATAGGATGCGAAATAATAAGTTTGATCAAACATATTACCTGATTAAAACTTAACAAAAACCTAGACCTTTCAACCACATGCAAAACCATGAAGAGACTTTAAAATTGAAAGTTACCAAGAAATGTTGGAGATTTAAAGAATACTTCAATTGCAAATATCTAAAATGTCAAGCTGTTAGTTCATTCATTGTGATTGTAATCAACTCCAAAATCTACAATTGTTATTCATCCATCAATAATTACTATTGAATCAAAATACACCACAATGTGCACACAGAAACTAGTGAACCACCGAATTCCAGTGCACATTGCACAATGACACAAACCACCAGTGATCATTGCATTACATAGTACGGAATGCACACATTACAAACTTTGAATTTAGAGTTGCAAATTGTAGCAATTTACAAAGAATAAATCAGGGCAATGCCATAATGGGTTAGGATTTGGGCATTGAGGTTGTATCTCTTTGGAGTCTGATCAAACTTTGGCAATGATCCATCGGCAATCATCGACCAATGACAATTTCAACTTGCAAGTTGCATGACGCAATGATGCATTATATCCTTTCAATGCGCAATGGTGTTCTACAATTTATAGTTCACAATTCTTGAATCCTCTCAAGCTTGATGTGACGTTTTGAATAGTCAACTAAGTGGTTTGATTGAAGTTAGTGCCTTACCTAGTTGCTTGCAACTTGCAAAGTTGCTAGTTACAAACTACATCACCATTCAGAACTCACCATCATGCTTTGATTCTTGAACAATGATGATTTTTGAACGACAATGATTTTTGAACGATTGACTAAATCATCAAATCTTTAAAGCCATGGCCCATGCCCCACTGCACATCATGAAATCAAATCCTAATTAAAACCTTCATAATTATAGAATTTGGCGAGTTCAAGCAAAGGGTCATAGTTGGCAATGGCAATCTTGTCTTCTTCGTACTTGACAACAAGCAACAAGAAAAAAAATGATGGTCATCATAGTCTTGGTGAAAGAGGAAAACAATTGGTAGTAGATAGTGATATTGGTGAAAGAGGAAAACAATTGGTAGTAGATAGTGATATTGGATGGCTTGATGGAGCCATTTGGCAGCTGGGACTGTTGTAGGTTCTCCATGCATGGAAAGGGGGATTAGGGTTTAGGAGGAATTGCAGGCGTAAGTACTTACTGAAGTATGTAGCCTTTCAACGATTTTGCCCCTCTTTTGGCCCTATTTTTAAGCGTAGAGGTAGAAAGGTCACCTTTCCAGGTTGAAATCTGATGAGATTTTGCCACTTATAAAACACTGCTCACAGGGCGAAGTGTAGGTGGACTTGCATATCTGCTCAGCTCAGGAAGTCCCCTGCTGCTATGGTAATTAGTTAAGAACTAAACACATTTGTTGGAAGGCAACAAACAAGCCATTGGAGGATGAAAAATAGACAGCTGAGCCGCTAAGCAACAAGAGCAACCTTGGTCGTCAGCCCTATCACTTAGCCTCCACATCTGACATCACTAGCTGGGGAGCTTTGCTGCGGGGCCTGCTTAACTTGTGTGCATGTGCTCCCCCCCAGTGTTGTGTTTCAGACCCTCCAGAAAATTAGTTAAAATATGTGTGACACACAAACAAAGAGTAATGCTTGAGCTTGTATTTACAACTGTTCTTGTTATTGGATTTAATGTTAATAAACTAGAGTTCTACTTTTTTCAACATTTAACAAACAGAAAAGTTGGACAAAGAAAAACTGTACAGAGTAATATTATAACCCAAACATGTTTGGGTTTTGAAATCATATGTTTCATTTCAAAACCTGGTTCATCGAAAAGCTATCTATCTATCACTAAAACACAACATGTCCTTTGGTTGGATGTCTTGGTTTGGGATGTAAAAAACATTGGTGCACAAAACATAATGAAACACCTCATAATTTTGATCTAAACAACAGTATGTTGAGAGACTGTTTGAGTTGTAAAATCCAAGCATCCCAAATTCAAAGAATTCAAGCTTTTAATAGTTTTTTGGCTATATGTTTTTCAGGTTAAAAAAACATAATAATGTAATCCATCTATTTCAGACCCAAAAGGTCATCTGCTAACAATTTCTGCATTTTGGAAGGTTTTGGACCAATTATGAAGTGATGAAACAAAAAAAACTATGCATTTTAAGGACAAGTATTAAGAAGAAAACTAACTAATGTCCACCTTGAAATATTACAAAATATCCTTCCAAGTGTTCAGCTTCAACTTCCAAGTTATCCCATGAAAAAAAAAGTTTTCTCATTTAAGGGTTGGACCACCACTAGCCAGGGTGAAATTGGAATTCTATACCTAAGATTGATGATAATGCTAACAACCTTGATAAGTTAAAGGACAAGAATCTGCTGATCCCAATGCAATTCTCCAAGTTTTAGAACTTCGGATATCAAAGCACTAAAAGCCCACAAGCTCCAAATTGTAAAAATCTGACTTGTGTAGGCAAATGAACCATCACTGTTCACATACCAGAAGATTGATCTCTTCACAAAGTGCCGAAATTCAGGTAAAACATATAGAGTGTACACTATAGTGTTTGTTGATGGGGGAAGGTGCATACACTTAAATTTTAAAATAGATGTTAAATTTAGTGATTGCAAGTGATTCCCTTTGAAAGCATCAGAGCTCCTCTTACAATTGCATATAGTAACTGCATTATATTATCAAGTTGGTGGAAGTCACTTTGTAGCATCTCCACCTCACACTAGCAAATAGGCCCTTTTCATCAAATCTTGCAACAAGATAGTGCAGATCCTGCTGCTCTCCGGTACTAATGGTCCATTTTGCAGTGGTCATTTTAACCCCTTCAAAAGCTCTTTTTTACTATGGATTTGGACAGTGACAATTACTTGTCCAGATGTAAAGACATAAATGGTCTTTGGGTGTTTAAAGGGACTTTTATGGCATTTGTGGGTGGGGAAAATGATCATTAAAGGGTACTGTATTCTAAAATAAAGGAGTTAGGTATCATTTTGCGGTGGAGATGCTCTTAGAGCAGGTCAAGTCGCACTCCCTATTTGGGCCTCTATTGGTGCTTATCACATCCAACATGCAATGTTAGGTATTATTTTCTTTTACTGGTCGTCTTGAGGAGCATCCTGGGCACATTTGAAAGCCCCAAAATAAGTTTCCCACTAATTTATTAGCTATACTTCATCCAAAATACAGTGTATAAGCCATTTTGTGTATGGGTGGGTGGAGATGCTAACTGAGGGGCAGGCTCTTCCTTATCTAGGATGTGACATGATTTTTGGGTCATTTTTATTTTGAATGTATATTAATCTATGTTAGCCAAGTACATCAAAATCAGATGTATCGCAAACTCATCATTTGCACTAAAATCAGATGTGCAGAACGGTACAAGAGATGCCAAATACCATCTACCGAGCATTGTCCAGCTGATAATATGACACCCTGCACAGAGTCCTGTGGTTCGATTAAGATTAGTCTGGTTCTGGATTAAATAAAGCATTGCACTGCTTTTAACCAATGCCTAGAAGTAGGCTAATGGTACAAGTTCCCCACTCTCTTGAGAGTCTCTTAAGAGGGTTTGAAATTGGTTTGCCATATCAAAACATTTGAGATCAAAAATGAGAATTGTTTTATTCTGCAATGACAGAACAAGCACAGTTGCAGAACAAGCAAAACTGTGCAAGGCGCAAAATGACAAGCGTGAACAGAGAGCTCATTAAGGAGCAATCAGCATCTCCCAACAGGCATCACCTTGCTTAGGGAGAAGAACCCTTCTAAATTGCTCAAGATATTAAAGGTACACACCCCTATGCCATGACAAAGTGTCCCACTCCCTAAACTGGGTGGTCCACATGGTCCTGGTCTGGTTCATCTTCACCTTTCTTTTGTTATATGTTATAGCAATTGGCTGGTTGGTAGGAGGCCAGTGGTTCAATCTCCAAGCAGAAATAACTGAACAGGATTGCTTATGTTGGATTCATTTGAAGACATGGAGACCATCTATGGCTTCATTGTTGAATGAATTGTGAATCTGTGTGGGACCTATCCCTAGCAGTGCTCTGAAGGGGAAGAGATGGACCCTAACCAACAAGACAACTAACCACAAGAGAAAGCCTCTCACTTATAGCAGACCAGAATGAAGCCAGCATCCACATCTCAACCTTGCATGATCTCCATTCTCTCATTTTGGGAATTTGTGTCAGGCCTTTATTTTCCAGCCACAGAGGTGGAGAGTGTTCCATGGAATTTGGGAATGAGATTCAAAACCAGTACACATTATTTTTGTAGTAACTTGGTTGGTAAGCTCGATTCATGCATACTAGCTATGTGTGAATGCCATTGTGCACTTTCATGGACGTGTGCCATTAATTATGTCTAGTCTTTCTGCTCCATTTCATGTCTAGGTTGCATGCATGCATGCATGCATTCCCACCACCACCACCACCTCCACCACATGAATGCTTGCCTTCCTGCCTGCTTTGAGCATAAGTAATTCCACTGCACATTTCCACTGCACATTCTATAACTAAATGAACGAAGTTTACAATCTTCTATTTTATTAGTGTATTTGTGGAATGAATGAAGTTTACAATCTTCTATTTTATTAGTGTATTTGTGGTGTGCTGTTTGTTATGTTCTTTAGTGACATGTGTTTTTGTGCTTTTATTTGGCTCCCTCCGTATTTATATATAGGGTTTTTTCCTCTTCTTCAAGTTCAATAGATATTGCTCCACTCCACCCTGCCTTTAATCCTCAATCCCAACTCCTCCTTTTATTAAATTTATGCCTACCCCAGCACAAGGAGCTGCTGGATTTCCAAACCCCTCTCCAAATGACCAATCCAAAATCTGCCAATTTTTTACTAGCCTATAAAGCCAGGGGTCTGAACCTTTGTCTAATATTAACTGCCCAACAACACTGGTTTGGAATCTCAACAATTTCTTTACTGGCAAAATTTTGGCCAAAAAACGAAATTAAAAAAAGAAAAGAAAATGAAGTGATTTTGAAGGGTTTCCATCTCCAGAAATGAGACCAAAAAATACAATTTTTTTCCAGATTTCAATGTCTGGTTTTTATTGTGTAACCATGAATAAATATAGAAGGTTGATTAAAGGTTTGTACTCTATATCTTGTTTACAGCTAAATTTGGCTAAATATTATTAGGGATGACCATCATTTTAAAAAACTTCTCCCTAATGAATAGATGATCACCACTGAGGTTACATAAGGTTGATTAATAATTTTGTACTCCATATCTTGTTTATAGCCAGATTTGGCTAAATATTTGTAAGGATGATCACCATTTTAAAAAAACATCTTCCGTGGATGATCATCACTTAATAGGGTTCCTATAAAAGAAAAAACAATGGAACTTTAGATGCAATTCCCAATGGCAAATTAAGCAGGGGAGACGGATACACACTAAAGGAAAAGGGATATTCACCTACTGAAATAGCAATCATTCATAAGATAATTTAGCCAGATTTGGCTACAAACTAGATATGAAAGTTATTTTTTAAAAAAACCCAGAATCCTTCAACATTCTTGGCAACCTACTAGAACTTATGATAAAAAATCTTGAGATATGGAAAAAAAAAACTCCTTCAAAATCTGGGGAATTTGGGTCTTTTTTTTTTTTTTCCCCATCAAAAA
>Ga0209208_10002253_pt1 | contig 27584 bp, 18 predicted proteins | sample S1TSphfallax_3_FD_187694 | JGI IMG/M metagenome (GOLD analysis project Ga0209208, IMG submission 187694) | Host-associated microbial communities from peat moss isolated from Minnesota, USA - S1T2_Fd - Sphagnum fallax MG (SPAdes) (version 2) | ecosystem: Host-associated > Plants > Peat moss >...
GGTGGACTCCCAAATCTTCATAGAGTGATTAGAAGAGTCAAAACCCATTGGATTGAAAGGCTCTTTACATCATTGAAAAGCTATTGAAACTTAAATGTCTAAAATGGTTCGCATGACCCATTTGGACATTTAAAACACAAGTTATGGCCAAAAGAAGGGTTGGGAGTCAAATTGGCAATTTGACTTCTGACCACTAAAAGTCGTGGCTCGTCCTAGCACCAAAAGTGTTCCAACTATGCACTAACCACTAAGTGTTTGTTTTTGTGCAAGTTTGTGTGAGTAGTTAATGCTTATCATTCTTCCTGGTCCCATCCTAGAGCTCCAACATGCCCTCTACCCCCAAAGTGTTACAAGCTAGGAAGCGTGCCCCAACTCCTTACTCTTTCGTTGTTTTCACTTTAGACTCACGTTTAAATCTATTAAGGAGCTTGGGAGCATGTCAATGATGTTGCTACTGCCGTCAGATTTTTGGAAGAGGAAATCATATATAAATTTGGTGTGCCCATATTCATATTCATTGACAATGGAGGTGAATGGATGGTTGAATTTGATCTGATGTGTAAAAAAATGGGATTACTCATCAATTCACAACTCCACAATGGCCTCAATGCAATGGGATGATGGAAAGAATGATCAAGACCTTGAAGACTGGATTATTTGTGGTGTCATTTACTGATTTGGATAATTGGGACTTCCAGTTACCACATATTTTGTTTAGTTATAGATGTGGTGTTCATGTTAACACCAAGTTCTTTCCTTTTATGGTGTTGACTGGAAGAACCCCAAGGCTCACATGTGACAATGGCCTTTTTGCATTCACTTATGTGGAAAAGGATGAACTCACCTTGGATGAGATAACGTAGTTAATGGTGGAAAAACTCAATTTCATTTCTGATATGCACTCATTTGTGTTGGAAAATGTGGACCAAACACAAAAGAGGCATGGTAAAAGTTATGCTACACGAAAAAACAAACAAGAATTTGTAGGGATGGAGGAAGGAAAAACCATGGTGAAGATGAGAAAGCTAGGAAAAAAGAGAGCATTACTTGCAAATTGGGAAGGTCCGTATGCCTTTGTGAAGTACAAAAATGAAAAGGGTTGTAGAGAATTTGATGATGGCTGCCAAGTCTGTATCCTACAAGGGATTGATGGCAAGCAATGGAAACGTGCTAGGCGTGATCTGTAGGTGTTCAACTAAGTTTGAAATATGTGCAGACATAGATAAATCAAGGAAGGAGGTGTCACACAAGCTCTTTAGCAATAAAAAAGACAATATCCTTTTTATAAGGACCATCCCTACTATAAGGAACACAACTACCAAAGAAAGCTGACTTAGTGCCAAGGATTGGGCTTGACATGCTCCCAAGCTCCTTGCAGATTCAAAGATGAATTTAAGGTAGAAAACAACGGAAAGGTGAGAAGCTCAGGGCACGTTCCTTGGCTCTTAGCACTTTAAAGGGGTAAAGGGGTGTGTTGGAGCTTCGGGATGGGACTAGGAAGAGTGACAAGCAATTTATTCATTCACTCGGTTCTGCATCCAACCAACCACAAGTTGGTTAATACTATGTTGCAACACCCTTGGTGTTAGGACAAATCACGAGCGACTTTGGACGAATAAGACTCACCACTGTCCAGACTTGAGGGAAGCCACCACCTTCCCCCACATAGTATTCTTTGCGCCTCTCCATGAGGCCCACATCCAAATGGCCTTTTTGTCTTGGGACTCCCAAAGGGGAGTCTTGAAACTGCTAAGGTTGGACTCCTACAACTTTGCAAGGCCATAACTTCTTACTCAGACCTCCGATCAGGATGATGTCTCAAGCAAAATTGTAGCTCTCGTTGAGATCTTTCCAATGGTATCTCGCACTCCATTTTCACACATGGAAGTCGGGTCGATTCCTGACTTTTTGTGGTTGGGAGTCAAACTGCCAATTTGACTCCTAACCTTTCTTTTTGCCATAACTTGTGTTGCAAATGTCCAAACGGGTCATGCAAGCCCATTTTAGACATCTACACTTCAATAGTTTTTTAATGATATAAAGAACTTCTCAATGAGAGATGTTTTTGACCTTTGCCATTGCTCTCTGGAGGTTCAGGAGTCCACCGGGACTCCAACTCTCACAAGGAGAGCTCATTTGGGGAATGTGAGTCTTCCTTCTCACAATCTTCTTGACCTGCGCCCTTGAGACCCTTTTGCCTTGGTTGTGAGCCCAAGGCTAGGGTTGCAACAAGGCTAGATTTTTTCTTTGTAACTTACCTTTCTTTTTTAGGCCTAACTTTTTTCGTTCATTCCTTTAAGCCCAAAGTTGTCAATGACTAATTTCCAAATGTTTGTAAAGAGCAAAGATACCGTTAGTAGTATTTTATGTTTTCAAAAAAAATTCTAACTTATAAGTGGAACAAGTGAATAACATAAAACATATTTTAATTGTTCTTATGAACTTGAACCCACTTGAGGTGAAGATGTCATAATCACATAAAAATCCCAAGTTGTGGCATCATAACTTTTAACTTTCCAAAAGTCCTTTCACTTTGCCAACAAAACTCATTGATCACCCAAGTTTGTGGTTGTAGAATTTTCAACAAATCTTATTGTTGACACATGAACTTTCAAAATAGAAGTAGACCCAAACCATTCTATTTTCAAATGATGTTTCCCATTGACCTTCCATTGTTCCATTAACCCTTAAAAAAACAAAACAAAAAAAACAACAATCAACAATCTTTTTTTCCTTGAAGTTTTTTACATTAGTAGAAATAGATGATGAACAATGGGACCCATGGAAATGATGAACAACAAAAGGATCATCAAGGAAACAATGAGAGGATTAGAAAGACTTATTAAAATAAATTGACTACCATCACCACCACCACTATTGCCCCCCACCACCATTACCATTTCCACTTGCACAAATTGTCCCCATGAAACAAAAAACAAAAAAAATCAGCTTTGAACAATAGGAAGATGACCAAAGACATGATGAACAATAAGAGGACTGGGAAAACATTGAAGACCAGAATGGTTGTGAACTAACTACACAACTCATTTGAAATTGATGCAACGAGCTTGAAAATGTGCCTCCCAAAAAAACTTCAACGGTGTCTTGTTTCTTGAACATGAAAATTTTAAACAAAACATGAAATGTTTGAACTTGCGAACTCATAACTTTTTTGAACATGAAAGCTTGAAGAAATAATAAATGCAAAAAAAAGTCACAAAGAAGCTTAAGGTTTTTTTTTAATTGAAAAAGAAGTTTCAACTTCTTCAAGAATTAAAAAATTCCCTAAACTTTAAAATCAGAACCAAATTTTCAATAAAAATCTTAGTTTGATTTCAACTTTCAAGCAAGTCTGAAAATTATCCCTAGTTTTAATTTTGGTTACCTGCAATGCCCTAACCAAGGGGTGGTTCCAATCTATTTCCATAATTGCCCCCCCTTGATCTATTTTCCAATTCCATTAGATTCTAAAAATGGGATTTCGTTTCAATTCTAAAATTGGATTAGAATTGGGTTTAGACAATTGGGTCCATTTGGGTAATTGGCCAATAGTGGTATTAACCAACTTGATTAAATTCTCATTCTCAACCCATAATGTGATAGTGACAATGTTATTCACAATCTAATGTGTTAGCCAAAACTACTATCAAATGTTACAAATAGTCATCTTCTAATATATGGAGAGGACACAAAGAACTTAAGTCAAGGTGCATATCAATAGTGTGAGATTTAAATTTGCACATAGGGCAAAGAAAGTAAAAAGTGGCATCGTCTTTTGTCCTAACTTCAAATTATAGCCAAATCTCAACACCACAAAAAGGAGGGCAAAAATGTGACTAAAAGTAGCAAATGAATCTTGTACTTGGCTTTTGGCTTCAAGCTAGTTATTTCAAGGTACAAACTTTCATATTCGAGCATCGAAAATGATTTACTCTCTAATTGTTGCATCACTAGTGCAAGATTGATGACCAAAATTCATAGTCGAGTATTTTTGTTTTTCTTTTAAAAGTCCCATGAAACCTAGGTTTATGGATGTAACCACTTATATTCTTTTCTCATAAATTCCTTAATGGCCAAGCTCTTTAATAAAAGCTATCTTATTAGTGTCCAATTACTTTTTGGGTTGCCAAGTTACAAGAAATTAATGTTCCTTTTAAGAACAATTGGGTTTCTTAGGAAGATAGTTGGAATGTCAAGTTCTTCAATCACTCCAAAACTAATTTCATGTTTTGTTGCCATCCTTTGATTTCTCAATATTTTATAAAAAAATCAAACTATTAGATTTGAAAGCTATAATGGAGTTCTAGGAAGCAAAGTTTTGAAATGATTCTTGAATCCCATCATTTTAATTGTTTGTTGGTTCAAAGATTAGCCCTTAACTTAGAGTATGTGTGGTTGAGAAATAAGGATGAGATAAAATCTATGGAGTCTCTCTATACCTTGATACCTTCAAGTTAGCAAAAGAAACCAATTTTGTCTTCTTGGCTAGATTTCCTTAAATAACTTGTTCCTCTCACTTGGTTAGTCAATCTTTAAATAGTCAATTGGTACCACAATGGGTTGTTAAATTGGTATAAAATTGGCATTACCTCAACTCCCTACCAAGTTGGCATTGGTGCAAGGCTGGTTTGCCTCAACAAGTCCTTTTAGCTAACTCGTACTCATATGAAATACTCCTACAACTCATTTTTTTGGATTTGATGGCTAATGGAACTTACCATAGAAGAACCAGTTGTCTCAAAGTGATTCAAGGAAACATGTCACTCAAATGTGGTGAGGATTTTTGAGAGTTGCTTTGATGTTTGCCTTTGCAAGTAATGACACCTTTATCATGGCAGTAGTTATATTCTTCCATTGTGGTATGCTTGTTTTTCCTTGTTATTATACCATGAGGTTGTTAAACATCATAACTTGGATGTTCATTTAAGAATTTGAATTCACAATTTGCACGTATGACTTTGAACTTTTGAGATTGCTAGTTCATATTATGGATGTGATATTTGTATGTCTAATTACAAGACCATTTTTTGAAGTTGATGAAGGCAGGGAGGAAGAGGACAACCAAAACCATGATATTCTGCAGAGCATACAAAGGCTTCAACAACTGTTGATGTTAGATTTGGCCTTGTATGCTAACTATAGGAACATGATTCTCATGCACTGTATGCATCCCATTCCTACAGGGCCTTTCCTTTACAGAATAGATTACCAAGATGAAACCTGATGGAGCACTCAGATGGGGTTCATCCACAACTGAGTTTTTAAGCACTCCAAGAATTTCTTATTTTATTTGGAGGGGACCTTATAACCTTTAAAGAGGAAGGGCTATTACACCCACTCTTAATGAGTTTGAGGGATCTCAAACCTATAGGTAGGAGTAAAGAAACCTATAAGTGTTTTAGAGCAAATAGAGGGTGGAGGGTGCCTTACCCTCCTTAAAATTTCTGCCTTGAGTGTAAGATGCCTCCTTTCCTTCTCAAACCAAATCACAGCAATTTAAAATTCTACCAGATTTTTATGCTGGGTGCAAACATATTGGACCTTGAAGGGGATGGTTCTGGGACTTGAGCACTTGTGCTCCCCTCCCACCTTGCACTGGGTCATCATTCTCCAACCAAACCTGTTCTCAATACTTACCCAACACTTTACAATAGGTAGAGCCCATTGGTGGTGGACATTCCCAAAATAGAGAATGGGACTCAGCTATCTGTTGTGTCATCCTAATCCCCTTGTTTTGGGAATGGGCCTACCCTGGGGCTTTACCCTTCACATAAGAGCAGGCTTCCCATGTATGGTGCTTTGGTGATTGTTGGTGCACTCTGGACCTATCTTGGATTGTGGGTCTGGTGGATCTTTGATAAAGTTGTCACTATGCTCCATGTTGCTACTACCAAGCTAGCTATCTAATACTATGAGTGTCTAGTGGATCTTGGATAACTTTGTCACTAAGCAATTTGTTCCCTGATACTGAGCTTCACAAGCAACTGTGCAAGTATGCAGCTAGGATACAATAGGTAGCTAGATGGCAGGACTTTGACTCATTGGCTGCATTTTCTGTTGTGGATATATTGGAGCCAATGAGGAGCAGTAGTGACTCCTCTGTTTTCATTGGAGCCTATGATCCATTCTCCTCATGGGTGCACTGGGTATCTGGAGCTAATGGATGCAGAATACTTCTGTAAGCCTTCCAATGCATGTTGTTTTGTATGGGAAGTACAACATATAGGTTGGCTGCAGAATAGGTAGTCCAATTTACCCTTTGATCAAGAAGAAGCAAATGCTAATTTCAAGAGAAATTGTTAGACTTTTGGGAGGAGTCTAATGATTGTATGGATCATATTTGACTGTGTCCAAGACTGCCAAGTTTAGGTGCATGTGAAAGAAGTCCAAAAGGGTTGCCCATTTGTAAAGTGTTGCCCATTTCCTCTATCATGAATAGATGAGAAAATGGTTTGGCCAAGGCTGGGATCTGGATTTCTTGCAATAACTTACAAAAGGGTTGAACAAAGAACCGATCAGTTGGAGTTAAATAGAAGATAGACAATCAATCTGTTTCATGGCAAAACCAAAATCAGGGCCAGAGTTGCACCAGAATCCATTGACCTTGCAAGAAAAGAACAACTTTCAGCTTGCAGACTTCCCCCATGTAAAAGCATATGCAACCTCACAAACTCACTTCATACCCAACCAATTGTGCTTGCCTATCATCCATGTCCAATACTCTCAAACTGCTCATGTACAATTTCTGCAATGCAGAAATGTGCTTGCACAAAAGGTTTGTTCACAAAAAAGCACAAACATCATCAATCTCTTAAGGAAATTCAGGTTTGCTAGGGTGGTAGTTGGCACCAAAAGACATTGCCCTCCTAATGCATGATCAGGGTAGTTTGCCTTCATCTCTTTGAATTGCAAAACCTTACTAGTAGTAGCCTATAGAAGAAGCAAAATTGCACATATAAACCCTTAAAACCACTGATCCATTACCAAGCTTTGTAAATAATAATTATACAGCCCCCAGAATCTTCCTGGGGGGGGGTTTGACAAAATCATTTTGCTTGAACCCAAAAATCTAAGAGCTCAAACAATCACGTGGATCTAGAAGAAATAGGCATGACAGACTAGTTAGGATGCCCTGCAATCCTTCCTTAAATAATGTAAATAGAATTCCATATACACAGACTAAAAGCAATGCATTAGTGATGCATTCATCACATTCAACCAATTTCAGTCATCTATTGGTTTTGCTCAATTCTGGAAAATCACCAACGAGTTTTTTGTGATGAAATCCTGATGCAAACCTCTTAGGAAGAGGGGGAGGAGACGTGTCATTGTTGCAGAGGCATTTGCAGAACATTTGGCAAAATAATTTGATGCAGAACATTTGCAAAGGTATTGAAAAACCATTTGCAAACTAATCTGTAGCAGAATACTTGCAAAGTTGTTGCAGAAACATTGGTGGAAGTTGGTTACACAATATTAGGTTTCGTCAGAGATGATGAAGATACTACTAGCTAGGTTTTCAAGAGAGCAAAAATCTTAATAAGGAAGAACAACTTTCAAGAAGAACAAGAAGAAGACTTGCTTCATCAAAAGACAGAGATATCAGAAGCCAACTTTCTCCAGCTTCGAAAAAGATAGTGAAGAGCACTCTCTCTCTCTCTCTCACTCATCAAAGTTGGAGACCAGTTATTGTCATTCTCCAGAACAACAACAACAACAACAACAACAAGATAGATTTGCAAGAGCTTTGTTGCAAGAGATGAAGAGCTTTTGAGAGATGGAAAGCAGATGATGGTGGAGATGATGGAGGAAATGATCTTGTTCTTCTTAGGGTATGGGAGAGCTGTGACCTAGAAGAACCCTGTTTGATGATCGAGGGTCAGAAGGAGGCCGTGGGAGAACGAGCACAGCCGCAATACTTCCACAGAAAGCAGCTCCGGCAGCAAGCAGAAAAGCAGGCATGTTGCCGCCGCCGAAGATCTCATCCCAAGAGCCGGCGCCCAAAGAAACGACAATTTGCGGCAACACGACAGAGAGATTCAAAACACCCATAGACAAACCCTGGCCACCGCCAACTTTCTCTGTGAAAGTGGCAGTCAGAGAATACGGCACGGAGAACGTGACGGCAAGAGGAACTCCGAGAATGGCGAACACCGCCAGAGCCGCGTACGTGACAATGGGTACCGGAGCTTCATCCGCCGTTGTTGCAGTTCGCTTTGCAATTGCTGTGATTACTGCAGTTCCTGCAAAGCAAGCTGCCATCACCATGTTGGCCAATCCCCAGACGTACTTGGAGCCAAGCTTTCTGCAGAGAAAATCGATGCAGAGAGAGAACAGACCGAGCACGAGAGAGTTGAGCATCAGACCCAAAGATCCCATGTGCACTCCATCGTAATATCTTTTGCTCACAAGAGGATCCAAAGAAGAAGGCTCGCCCCTGAAGACTTCGCGTCCCATCCAGTCCGTGTCGAAGAGAAGGAAAGGAAACCAAGCGATCCAAGTGAGGGCTGTGACGAGAAGAATGTACCACATTGAACGAGGAAGATCTCGCAGTGCTCCGATGAGCTCGAACAACATCGCTTCCGACTCTACCTCTATGAGTCCTTCTCCTTCTTCGTCCTCGCCGCCGCCGCCCTCTTCAGCTGCTGCTACTTGTTGATGATAATTCTGAACCACCGTGCTGCCAGAAACGCTTGCTGCCGTGCTGCTGCTGCTGCTCTTGCCACTACGGTCTGAAGCAGAATTGGCTGAAGCAATCTGACGATCTGCGAGCAATGGGGTGAAGGACGGTAATCTCCCGCTGCTATATCTTCTTACAGGAACGTAAGGAATCTCGGAAGCTGCAGTGACGCTCAAGAAGGTGGTGAAGGCTAACAGCATGATGCCGAGCAAGAAAGCCGCCTTGAGATTCGCACAAGCGACGTTGCAAGCAGACGTGACTGTGAAGGGAAAGATCCTCCACCATCCGGAATAAGCTCCAGTCGCATAGCCTAGTACGTTGCCGAGCGCCATGAAGAGGGAGAAGAAAGCGTTAGCTCTTCGAGTCCTTCTCTGATCCTTCCCTGTGAAGTCTGCGAGCAAAGCTCTACAGGGTCCTTGCAGCACGTTGTTCGCAAGGTCAAGGATCCAGAACCCAAGGACGAAGACGAAGATAGCACGAGGTCGAGAGACAAGCGTATCTCCGAGAAGGAAACCCAAATCCGCGGAGAACCCAATTGTCAGAATCCCGAGAACGATCGAAGTTGCACCTGCGACGATGAAGGGTCGTCTTCTCCCGTATCTGCTCGTGCACCCATCACTGTAATGCCCAACTATCGGCTGCACGAACATCCCGGAGATGGGTCCGCAGAGCCAGATGAGACTCGCCCACGCATGAGGAATGCCCAGCTCTTGTACGTAGGGAGTTAGCAGCGATAGCTGCAGTGCCCACCCGAATTGCACTCCTGCTGCAACGCTAGCTACTTGGATGAGCGCACTGATGGGTACTCTGTTCTTCCCCTTGTTACTCTTCCGCGGAAGACCGTTTTGTTCTCTCATCGCTGAGCACACAACAACAGCTTCTACCACCACAGATCCGATTCTCCACACCCCTTCAAACGCAAACCTTTGACACTAGAATGTTTCTTCACAGACTCAGAACCTAAATAAATAAATAAACCCCAAAGAATCTCTCTTTCCTTCTGGTGGTTCCAAACCTTGGCTTCTGCTCTTCAATAAGTCTGCAAGAATCTCACAATATGTTGCTTCCTGTTGTTGTTGTTGCGGACACTCTTGGCCAGCTAACGCTACCCTTCTTCTCCTGGGGAGATTTTTTTTGTCTGAAAAAAAATCTTACAACATGTGAAATCGGAGTCCTCTTTGCGCATCCGACTCGATTTCTTCCCCGCTCGATTTTGCTTTCTGATTCTCTCTTTCTCGCGAAGATCAATGTTTTTCGGATCCGACTTCGCTTCTTCTCTCCCGCCGTCGCTGTGGATGTCAATCGTGCGAAGACAAGGCAGCGCAGCGCGTAGGTTAGGGTGGTCGAGTACTTTTACTTTTTTGTCTCTTCTTCTTTCCTTTTCTTTTCGTAAAACCCCACCCCCCCACCCCCCCTTGACAAAACGCTTTACCAACTTTCTCCGACCCACCAATAGTGAATCGCCACGTATACATAGAAGAGTCCGACGCATCTGCGGCCACTCTCCCCATTCTCCAATCCCATTTATTCTAGTAACTTCAGAAAAAGAAAAAAAAGGGTCCCAAAACGACAATAATAATCCAGAGTCCAAATTGTATCTAGATGCTATTCCCAAAGCGCCACGTTGGATTCAGATAATGGCTTTGCCCAGGTAATCCAGAGTCCAAATAACGTCCAAATTGCGTCTAGCTATTCCACAGAGCCACGTCGGACTCGGATAATGGCTTTGCCTCGCCTTGTGGCACGTTCAAACTTCAATCAGGCAACAACTCAAATAAGGAACCAGAGTAAACCAGCGCCCAACCGGGGTTTATTGGGCCCTACCCCCACAGGGACAGGGACTATCGCATTGGATCTAACTTTAGGAAGTTTTACCTTATTAGAACTGGTTTCACATTAGATGAACTGGTTCCTTATTCTTGGTGAAAGTGTTTGGATTTTTTAGATTGGAAACGGATTGTTTTGGTGTTAAGAGTGTGGACATAGTAAGTAGATGTACAACATCTTATCTATTGGCAGGGCCAGCCTGTTTGTGATGCCTTGTGTTTGTGATGTCTTGTTTTCTTCAATTCAATTGGTGAGTTTGGTATGTGGACTTGGTGATCGTGCCACAAGAGGAATGAGCCAAATTTGACAAGACATCAGAAAAGAAAGAAAGAAAGAAAGAAAAGAGAAAATATTTTAGAACCCTACTTTGTTTGTTGTGTGGTGACTAAGTCCAGGAAAGAAAGTATTGTCTAAATATTTTGTGACTTTAGACTTTTCTTTTGTTTCTGATCAAAATATGGCGACTTTGGCACATTTTTTCCCAAACAAATATTTTGTACCCTTTCCACTGGATTTTTTTCTTTTTTTTTCTTAACCGAGCGTGAAATTTTCATTAAAAAAAAAAACTGGAACCAGCACCCATAAGTGCACACCACGCTGGATGGATGCTGTGTGGGACACAAAACACTTTCTCATTGTATTCCTTTACTAATAGCTAACCACCCTGGTCAGTTATGTACTGACCATTCACATGCATCTACCTACCTAGTGATCACCAATTGCCTTACCTACTAGCCACTTGCATTCATTACCTACTTACCTTTGGCACCTACTTACTTATATATAAAGGTCGTTTCCTAGGTAGGGGAAGGGAGAAATGATTGGATTAACAAGATAGGTCACCAGGGTGGAACTCAGTTGTGGATGTGTCATGTGTTTTTATGCCAGTGCCTACAAACTTTTCACTATTAACACACATAAATCAAATAACATAATATCATCCTAACTTAATATGTACCATCCTAACACATGATTTTTGTGTTCTATGGTGTGGGCTTGGATCCTTGTTTGTTATATGTGAGTTTATTAGAAATCATAAAATTTTAGATTAAATTTCAAACATGAAATATATAAAATCTTGTTCACATTGAGACCAGTTTCAAAATAACTTATGCTAATTTACCTATAATAATTAAGAAATAAACACATAGTTAAAATAAAACTCATAATAGATGAATTAACCACAATTGAATCATCCAAGATTCCTCGTGAATGGTACAATAGTAGATGTTGGGTCCCAAAAGTATAACAAAAAAATTTAATGTATTTGAAGATCACCTTATGTAATGGAATTTGCAAAAAATGTGTATTTTGAAGAATGAATGCAAGTTTTGAAAAATGAAATGTTCTTAAAATGCATGCCCTCCCATTTTCACTTTTCATTCCTACAATACTTGTTGGGTATCATGCAAAAATAAATAAATAAATAAAATCTCAAAGGTTTTTACACATGGTAACACCTTGTTCTTATGGCATTACTCCCACACATACAAACCTAGCATTTTATTTTTCTAGTGTATGTAGAAAGTGCCTTACTTGATGCCTTACTTGATATAAAATGATGACAAGCTTTACAAAATGTAACGCCCATGGAGGCAAACTTTAAAATAAAATAAAATAAAATATAACATTTGTGAAAGCAAGTTTTACATTTTTGTCCATCCCATCAATTTTATATTATTTTCTTGTATACCCAATGGGTATCCAATAGGTACCCATCAACTATCATGATAATTTTACTAAAAAACACTTCACTCTTTATGCCATATAAAGCTTTCAATGTTGGCCACATTGAATTAGCACCTATCAATGCACCATCCTTTGGATGCCCATTATTTCTCAATTGCAGCAGATGAACTTTAATTAAGTTAATATTCAGTTTCACATTGGTGACCATTTATGTTGGAAATAGGTCTTATATATAAACAAATAGGTTTTAAAAAATGTAACTATTAGGTGAGTAGATGGTTTATATTAATGTTGGTTTAGTATATAGGTCATGCCTTGGTATATGCAACATGTGCAACTATGATAATAGGTATGCCAAGGTCATACTTGGTATCAACATTGGTATTGCAAATCCGATCAATTTGGTATTTAGTAACTGTTCAATACTAGCATACCTCTAATAAGTATTTCACTAAGAATGGCTAAAGACTCAACCAAATTGGTTTTAGGGTTCAAATACTAAAATGCATACCAATGTTATGTATTTAAGGTTGCCTTTTCCCCTCATATCAATCTTGCAATGATTATGTGCTTTGAGTTGTGGTGATGTGAAGTTGAGAGTTGAAGGCAATGATGGGTATCAATTATAGAAAAATGATTTCTATTTTGATGCTTGCATTCAACTTCAATGCAATTGTTGTGCAAGTTTTTTCAACACCCAAGTTATGTAGGCTTTTGTTAAACTCTTCACTTATGACTTTTATTTGGATTTCCATTTGATGTGTTATGCTCTTATTTTCACAATTATAAACATAACAAGTTTTGAACAATAGCTAACAAACAAAATGTTTATTCGTGTTTATGTGGTCTTGTTACTTTGTGGTTGGTTTCTTTGTTGGGGGTATTTCTGACTATTTTTGTTGTTGTACTGTTTTACATGTGAGGTTTAAGGTTTTTGTGTTTTACAAAAGTTCCTATTGTTATAATTTTTCAAGGTTTTACATCACCTTAGTCTTGTTTCTCATATCCTTTCAAGCACTTTGACATTTACTAATCTCATTGATTGTGAAACACTTCATGAGGAAAGCACATCACTACAACTTACTTGTCATCAACATCACTAGCAAGTCAATCCTAGGAACTAATGCATTTGATGTTGCAAAAGCAATGATTCAAGGGATCAATGTTCAAAAATGAACTTGGGGTGTTTTGTTTATCGAAATGTAGAAGAACCAAATGTTTTGTAATCCCTATAGTCACATTTCCCTTGCTTGGGCATTTTTATGTTGAATGATCTGATTACATAGGTCCAAATCTAACTCATTTAGAGTATGAAATGTTATCATGGACACCACTTTCACATGATGAATGAGGTTCATTCATATGTATGGTCATCAATGATTTATAATTAACTCTTAATTAACCCTGCCAATCATACATAAACCAAAGCACCCACAAAACGGGGAATATAAGGAACATAATGGAAGGACCCACATCCAAGAAGACAAAAGAACCACCTAAGAGGGCGAACCACAAGGGGAACATATTAAAACTTCAAACCTAAGAACATTCAGAATTTGTTATTCTTTCTTTCTCCATTTCCTCTTCCTTTTCATCCTTGTTTCTTGTAACAAGTGGGTCATTGCATAATGGCTCACATGGCCCTTATGGCAAGTTGAAACTAGTGTTGGGAGGTTCTCCCATTGGGGAACTGAAACTGATGGGTACGGGTAGGGTATATGTATACCCTTGACAAGTAATCTCAAAAGTCAGGGGAGCCAGTTCTTATGCTTGATGGGACCTTCCTAAAAGTCATACAACCAGTTTTTGACTCTTCACCGAGGTTCTAAGAAAATGAAAGTAATTGGGTCAAAGAACTAAGACACTGACAGTGTTTTAGCCTCTGCCTTCTTGAGAACCGTTAGCCCTTTGAAATTTTTCAAAAACCCAAAACCAGAAGTTTTTTTGATTTTGAAATATTAAACAAGCACTCACTACCCAAGGTTCTGATATTTTGAAATTTTCCAAAGAAATTGGGAACCAGATGGTCTTTGATTTTTAGAATTAAAAAGAAAAAAACCCCCAGAAACATGAGTTCTTATGAAAACAAAAGAACCACAACTCAACACTGGTTCAAACTTCAAACCTGTAAGAGTTAATTGAAAATGCTTGGGCAGAGTTACATATTTTTTAAAAATGTTTCCATGAAGTTCCCAAAAAATGAACTCTGAAATTCACAGTAAGTAACAAAGACACCTGGTGAACATTCCTCAAACTGTGGGACCAAAATGATGAGCAGAGCCAATCAAGTTTGCTAGTTTTAAGTACACTGCTGAGTCTGAATTGGACTCAAGTTTGCTTTTGGATGGACATCTGGGTTTGCTGACTGGGTAAAATGTGCCATATGATTTGAAGTCCCAGTGTTGCTTTTTCAACTTTGTGATGTACCCAACCAACCAAATTGGCAAATCATATCCAAAAGAAGATGATTTTGCCAAAATGCTCCTCCTATAAAGGAGATATTAAAGTTTTAAAATTTGAACCATCTCTTCGTGGACATTTTCCCATCTACTAGAAAACTAATATAGAAATTTGGCAATTTCTATTTCGGTTGACTTGAAAATCACACAAACTGCATGTTTCACATTTTTCTGTCCATAATTTCATCAGAGAAAAAAAAAACACTGAATAATAGACTTGCAGATATTTACATCAAGAAAGTCTGGAACAAGCAAATCCACCCGGGCAGATTGGCCATGCCCTTGATGTTTTTCCACTTCATTATAATTCGTTCAGCTATTTTTTAAAGCTGCCCGACTTGTTGTTGTTGTTGGTTTTTTCTTCTTCTTTGGGGCAGAATTATCTTCACAATCACCCTGCAGGTGCTTCTGCAGTCAAAGGTGTGCAGAACAAGCTACTCGTTTTTTAGTAAAGGAGTAAATATCTGCAAGTTTTCAGGGATCAATTCAGGGCCATGTAAATTATTTCTGCCCCAGATTTTTTGTTGCTATTTGGGCGGTGAAAATATCTTAGTTGCAAGTTGTTGAATGAGTGAATGAATGATCTGTAACAAAAGCCCCCTGGCCTAGTGGATACTTCTTCTCCTCGCCAGACAAATTGAATGTTCTGCGATTGTCCATATATTTGGATGTCTACACAAACAGGTCGATTTGTACTTATACGGTTGTGCTAAGACCATTTGGAGTTTCAAAAGGTCTAAGGGTCCTTTTCTTTTTTAATGGTCCTAATCACTTTTTTTTAAAGAAAAATTCAGCTATATTGGAAAGGATGCAAGCAACCTCTATCTTAAGTTGGGTGATAGCTGTAGATCTAGCTACTTTCCGACTTTTGACCCTTCAAAACACACCCCCCATCACCACAACTGACCTATTGCAGGCGATCGGTGGTTGAGATGGGAAGATTTTGACATCTAGTTCAGTGCTAACCTGGCATCCTTTAAATTCTCCCCCTTCTTTTCTTTTTCCCCTTTCTTCCTTTGTACATTTTCAGAAACTGGAGTTTGTTTATAAATAACATTTTGCAGGGTTTGAAAGAAAGCTTTTGTCCTCTTTTCTAACCATCACCACCTGTTTCTTATACCATTAGCTCAAGTGTGAGCTCCTTACCCAACTAATTTCTCCTTCCAAGTTCAAAAACCAGTTTTTCTAGTACCATAGTCAATTACCAGTGCACCCATTACTCAAAATTAAATTTGTTGCACCTTAGATCTACAAAATTATGAAATCAGTTTTGTAAAAATCCTACTCATTAAAGGCTTTCCAACAATACCAAAAGCCTGCCTCAATTCCTTTAAAAAATTTAGTATTGATTGTAATGCATTTTTTAGTGGCAATATTGCTCAATGTTCCATAACTCCTGCATTGATGGTCTAAACATTATGAAACCACCTCAGTGCACCTCTATGCATTGAGGGCTTTCGAATGGTTGATCAAGTGGGCAACCACAGACACTCTCATTTGGGAATCTCAACACAACAAACAAACAACCTTCATTAATAAATATATTTGGAACACCCTAATGATGAGGAGGACCAAGCATTTTTGAAAAAAAAACACACACACAAACACATGCACACACTAGGGGTTTTGTTTTTTTTTTGTTTTCCCCAATTTTGTCAGATAGGTGGACTGATGATCATCCACTTGAGGAAAAAATTGGCAATTTGTGAAACAGGAAAGTTTTTGAAATTTTAAAATACTACATTGTCTTGGTGATCTTCATGAAAATATTCTCCAGCCCTCAAAGTCAGGACAAGCTCTAATGGGTTTCATTACCATATACAATTCATATGAATTGAGATGCTTGCTTCTGGAGCAGTTGTGGAGGTGGGGCTTTGTGGTGATCAGATCAAATAAAAGTTGGTTTATTTACATGGGAAAGTACAAATGCATGTGCAGAATGCTGAAAATCCATGATTCAAAGAAATAAGGTAGTAGCAATACTATTTACTATGGAACATTCCAGGGCACCAGCCTGAGAAATGTTTTTTCCCAAGAGGCAGATGGACTCATGCCCTGGATGTTCCTTGGCATTACTAATTCTTTTCATAAAATTTTCAATGTTGCCCATATTTGATTTGCAGAATGACTTGAAGAGGAGGCCCTCCTCTTTCAGTTTTGTGTGCATTTTGCAAGCAAAGGGTGTCAGTGACGTTATAGTGTGTGCACACAGTCTCTATTTTGAGATGTGCTGTTGCAGTAGGTGGGGGTTTGTGTAGGCTAGGCTTCCTTTCAGGAGGTCCTCCCCTTTCATTATGTGATATGCTTCTCGTGACTGGAGGAACTTGATGTTCCCCTTGTGGTTTGCCCTCTTGGGCGGTTCATTTGTCTTCTTGGATGTGGGTCCTTCCATTTTGTTCCTTGTTGTTCCATTTGTTCTGTGCTTTAGTATATTTATGGTTGGCAAGGTTTCATCATCTAGGTAATCACTAATCACCTACAGGTGATTCTGAAATCAAAGGTGTGCAAATGCGCCATGAGATGATGGCTTAACATATATGTGTCTAGGTGAACCCACTGGCAAGCAAGTGAAAGTCCTCTTTTGTCCTTTGCCATAATGCTTGACTTGGGGATACTGTTAACAACTTGTTGATCGAGGCAGGTGTCATGTTCCCAAAAAACAAAGAGTTCAAAGAAAGGTCTGAAAAAAATGCTAGGTCTTCTTTTACACCTTAGGTAATGTACACTACTAAGGTATAGTTTTTTTTTGACTTCTTAAAATGCACACTGGTTGGGTACACTTTCAAATGTTTGGAAACTGTAAACAATAATTTGTTAAGCTTTCCCATACAGTTTCTTTTTGGGTAGCACCTTTTTTCCCATGCCAAGGAAAACCTTTAATTTTCTCAATTCAGAGGAATTTAATATTTAAAAATAATTATATCCAGGAATTGGGGCCAAAGAAAAACAGAGAAAATTTTAGAAAACATTAGGTGGATCTTGCCAGATTCATAAAATAGAATTAAATGGAGGTGTCAAAAGAACCTAACGCACCACCAAAATGATAAAATCATTCGATTATGGCAACTAAGTCACCTCCTATAGGAAATAACCATAACCTGTAAGATCAAGGATTTTGGGGGAATTGTGAAATGGCAGAAAATCCATTTGCTTACCAGCAGGAAGGAAGGAAAGGAAGGATTACCTGATTTCGGATTGTCAATTATGCTGTACATGGGCAGAATTTTTTCTTTCGGGATAATTTTCATAACTTGGTGCCAGAAAACATTCCAAAAAATTCGATTTTTTAAAAAAGTGTGAATTCAACTAATTTTTCTAGAATTAGGAAAATTGTATCAAAGGTTTGAAACCAAAATCTTGAAAAGTAAAATGTATTATAGATCCACTTGATGTTAGTAATTTGGACATGTGCCCCAAGTCACATGTTCACATTGATGTGCTTGTTTGAATCTTTTTTGTTTTGGGATGTCTAAAAGTATGCAAGGACATGGTCATAAAACATTGAGCATTTTGTCCAGATATGTAGCAATTGGTACACAACTACTTGTGTTTTTATCATATTTTGTTTGCAACACTATTTACGTTAACAAATTCCTCCTTTTCTTGTGGAGCTAAATGGTTTAAAATTAGTTCATCAATTGGTTGTTGAACATAATTTCTTCAATTCCTCTTGTTCTTGTGAAGCTAAATGGTTTAAAACTAGTTCATCAATTGTTTGTTGAACATAATTTATTCAAATGTTCAAAGAAGACATGGCCATTCATAACATTGTAGCAATACTAAGTTATTAGAGAGTCTTTCTGCCTCTCAAAACACAATATTGATAAAAATAGGATCTATGCATATTATAAGTATGGAAATAATTTAATTTAAAATAAATAATATTAATTAAAATATCTCATGCACAAATCCATCAACCATGCAGGTTCTAGATGTTTCCTCTTTCCTCTTTTTGTCCATGGCTATTTTCCACCCCTTTTAAAAAATGACCTCTCAAGATTCTCATTACAAGGATAGACAATACTAAGAGTCTCTCATAGTCATGATGTTATGTACTATGTATTAATATTGTATTAAAATGTCTTTTTTATGTACCAGTTAGGTAGTAATATTTCATATTTTCACACTGGCCTAGTACTATTATTGGATCATTTTTAACACTTTCATATCAGCATGGTCTTGGTATTTGTTTCGTATTATATAAAGTTGATGTTGCCTCATATGATACCAAACATACTAGTACACATACCAATATTATATACCCAAGTTGCTACTTATATACAGATACAACAATACTATGTACATTGTAACTTGTGTGCTTAATTTCTCTTACATGGTCCAACTCCTATGCTACTCATGGTTTGGGTAGTCAAAAGGTGTTCACCCTACAAAAGAACAAGCCTCTTTCTAAACTTGGTCACAACTTGCCACCAATTTTTGCTAGATTATCTAGCAAAATGGTGTCAAACTGACCTTTGAAGTATTATAATTGTAGATATTGATTCTTATCATTGATAAATGAATTTGGGCTTTTGGACTCATTTTAATTTTTCTGTTGTGTTCTTGGATGTGTGCAAATTATAAGTTATCAATCTTGTGACACGTTTGATTTTTTCTTTCTCAATGTTTTGCAAATTGAGAATCGTTCTGGCATTCAACACATACAAAACCTTTTTGTAAAAACAATATTATGGTTCCCAAGAAGTGACAATATAGAATCACATAAGTATTGATCATTCAAAGCTTAGCCTTGCAAATTAACTCTCAACCCCTTTTGGGTTAGGGCAACAACAAAACCATGCTTGTTCATAGGTGGTTCAAAGGTTCAATTGTGGTTCAAAGCAGTTCTGGGCAAGTACCTGGTCTTACATGTTAGAACCAGTGTCGGGCGGGTATCATATTTTTTGATACCTATCAAATCAGGTTTTCACAAAATAGATTACAAAAATTTCAATTCTCACTTTTTAATTTAAAAAAAACTTATACACTGGGTCAGGGTATCAATATTTATATATATAAATTAACCAGTTCTCATGACATCAATTAACTGGGTTAATTGCTGTTCCTGACTTAGGTTACCTGGAACCAGGTTTGATTTTGAGAACTAGAATTAGAACCCAAACCAGAATTAATTTGATCAAACCCGGAACCAAAACTGAATCAATTCTAATTTATTTGTTCGAACTGCAATAGGAGGTTTTTCACAATCATCAAGAACTGCCCAACACCAGTTCAAAGGTGGTTTGTATGGGGTTCAAAGGGGGTTTCATAGGTGGTTCACACACAGTTCAAAGGCAAACATTTCCCACTTTTGCATTGTCTTCCAAACTTGGGTACAAAAACCCTTGTTTACAAGACATGCCCACAACTTTTCCAAAAAGGGTTGGGAGTTAGTACCCAGGAGATCCAGACAACAATATCACACAACTTTTCTCATTGGAGGTTCCACGTTCGACCAATGGAAGGCATCAAAAATTTCACACCCGTTTTCTCAAAGAAAAAATGAATTCTCAAAGTCCAGTCAAAAATGGAGTCTTACTAAGGATCTTATGATCCTAGGAAGGTCGGTCGAAACCGTTGTTGTTATTATTATCCTAGTATCTTGGGTGCATGTCTGCCCATACAATTAATTAATTTTGAAGTTTCCATTTTGAGAAAAACAATGTTTCAGAATATTCTAAAATATTCTTTGTTTTCCTTGGCACAAAGTTTCTCTTGGAAAAGAGTATTTTTTGGGAAATTTTTGACATTTAAAAATATAATGTACTTTGTCATTTGTGCCAAAAATAAAATAAAGCAGTGTACTTTATGGCAAAAGCTGCCAAGGTATGTACTATGGTGGTTGGTGAGATTGCTGCACATGTGGAAGTTACGAGTGTCTAATGTCATCCCATGAGTTCAATGTGAGTGATAAATAAACCTGACAATAGTTCCATTCAAGAGATTTAAAATTGGTGTGATATCATCCCATGAGTTCCGTGTGGGTGATACAAATTATAACCCCTTTTACAAACATTAAGAAAACACATCTCAAAAAAGGTAAGAGACAAAACAAAGAAACTGTGTTGGCTTCTTCATAAGTTTCAACTAGGAGTGGTCCATGATTGAGGAATGCAGTTGAAGTAAAGAATACTACTATCCAAAGGGAATCCAATCTCTAGCATTCGGATTTGATGCCAGGCTTTTTACCGCACTAGGGGGATTCAATGAATGGCCAGAGTGAACCAAGCCTGAATCCACAACGTGGTTCATTCCACATCGTCTTGTACAAGTGCCTCAGATTGCAACCGGGTTTTTTTTGACCTTGCCTACCAAGGCAAGGATATTGTGTTTCGATTCAGATTGCAACCGGGTTTTTTTTGACCTTGCCTACCAAGGCAAGGATATTGTGTTTCGATTCATTATATAGTGGCTTAAGGGATTTTGGCCCCTAGGTAATTGGTCTATTTTTGTACTAGGATTTTTGAAAGATGATATTTTGGCTTGTTTTGAAACTTGAGATTAGTTATAGAGTTATAATATGTAGAAGGATTTTGGTTTCTTTGAGAGGATTTTTTGGAAGATATACTTTTTGCATGGTGAAATATTTGAGTTTCCATAATTCTTCTTTTGCCTCAAGATACTTTTAAATGTAAATGGCAAGGCCACATTGTGACACACCCCTTGTTTTTTTCAATTTTGTGATGTAGCTGAAGTTGTGATCATCCGTAAGATGATTTAGCCAGATTTGGCTATATACTAGATATGAAAGTAGAAAAAAACCAGAATCCTTTTATATTTTTGGCTACCTACTGGAACTTATCATCAAAATCTGATGATTTGATCATTTCGTTTTTTGAAATCTGGCAAATTTGGGCCAGTTTTTGCATGGAAAATCCTTTGTAAAGGTCAAAATTTTATTTTTCAGGTCAAAATTTGGCAAAATTTTCCACAAAGAAAAAAAAACGCTGGTCATACTGGTCGTCGACCAACCACAAGAGGAATTAGCCAAATTTGGAGATTTCAGATTTTTCCCTCAAATTCTGGTGACTTTGGTGAGTCCCCCCCGCCCCCCAAAACATTCTTTTCATGAGTTCCATGGGTCTGTTTTTTGTCTCCAACTGCCAAAAAAATGCCCCATCAGCAAGGTTCCAATTAGGGTTGACTGGGTACCGCTGAAGGCTGGTTAAAAAAAAAATCTCATATACGTGGCTTAGATGGGCTTCTTTTCTCCCATACACAAGCTGTGCCCTTACTTGGGCGGTCTTGTCTTTTACAAAGCTTGTGAGATACATCCATCTCGCGGGCATCTCACATTGCAGAGCTATGCATGGCAAGGGGGGTTTGAAGTTAGGATTTTTTAATTGTTTAGGGTTTTGGAAAACATATCAAAAGGATGCTTGTAGACTTTTAGAGTTGTTGAGAGTCTTGAATGCATCAGCTTGAGAAAGCAAAAGCAAGGATGACACAATGAAAAGGAACACCAATTGCTCAATGTTGCATTCAACCAATAACCATTGCTCATCTCAAGTGCACCCTCAATCCTTTGTTCAATGTATAGTGTTATTGCATTCTCATCACCATTTGCATTTGTGTTTGTCTTTTAACATTCAAGGCAAACAATTGCCTTGTATAACAAGGTGTGTTATACACAATGGCCTTACCATCAATTTAATATCAACAATTGATATTTATGGGAAATTGATCATAGTTAGGGGAAAAATAAAATAAAATAATTTTGATGTACATCATGTTGTTGTAAAAGAAAAAAATTCATGATATATATTTTTTAGTGGAGGTAGGGTTAAGGGTTCAAATAACAATCTAAAATTTTAGAGCATCACATGGCATCATTTCAAGCATTTTCGAAATAAAGGTTTTTTTTTTCTTTTGTTGCCTTCCTTCCAGAGCACTTGAACTATTCTACCATAATTATATGGAGAGTGCTTAATTACATCGATAGTAAAAGTAATTTAACAATTGTTTGTTTTTTCTTGTTGTTATAAGTACATCGACAACCCCTAGTTACATTGGTAATAAAAATTGTGTTTGTTCTTTCTTGGCTATGACCATGCATTGCACATCCAATTTACTATATATTTTAAAAACCCCAACAATTGAAAAGGAAAAAATACTAATACCCTTCATAATATTAAAAAGTAGGCCAAGTTCCATTCCAAGTCCCAAAAGGGACCAACTAATTCATTTTTTTACATGAACCCAAAAGGGATCTCAAATTAAATGATGACATATTCTAGGAACCTATTTAAACATTTAAAATTTTGTTACCAAACCAAAACCAATAGGGAAATGTCATAACATGATTTTAATTTTTCACAAATCTAATGATTTTTTTTGTCCAAAAAAATGTGATCAAATATTTTCCTTTGATATTTATTTTTCACATTTATGCAAACTTTCAAACAAAAAAAAAGACTCATCATGACATGTGTATTTGAATGTTTACAATCACATTGTCACATTTTGAAAGAATTAGATGAATTTTTGCATATGACAAGTGCCATAATCATTTTTGTAGAAAATATTTTCATATTTAGTTTTCTTATCATAGGTTGGTGACAAAGTCAGTTGGGTTAGGTGCACATTTTTTTGAGGTGGTAGAGAAAATAAAATGTCAAAAAATGAATGTGAATATTTTTACAACCAAATTATGATGAATCATCTCACTTAGGGGGCAAAATCTTTTGGTTATCATACTCTATCATGATTCTCAACACAATATCCCTATTTTACAATGCAAGGTCACCAAAAATTTTATTCCTCAAACATGGGCTATGGTGTAAAAAATGTTAAAATCCCTAACTTTCATGTTCATTCAGTGTGATTTGAACCAATTTCGAAGGTATTGATTATTGCTTGATTTAATTTTTCCTATTATAATCACGTGTATTTTGCTATGAATGGGGTAATGTAAGTATGTGGGTTATTTAAAACTAAATTTGGGTTTTCTTTTTGTTTAAGATACATTATCTTACATTGCAAATTAGTGGGATTTTGATTTTGAGTTATTCACATCTTGGGCATAACATGTGAGCTGAAGTTATTGGTGTGTTGAAGCCATTCTTGGCCTTTGCATCATCACTTCAAAGACATGTTGGTCACAATATGTTGGTTCTTATGCTTGACCCATATTTAATAAACTTGTACTTCATTTAAGATTATGTGGGCCATGAATTGGTTATGCAAATTGTTGCAAAATATGAGTGCAATATTTTTTTGCCAATGTTATTAACTATTTTTAAAGCCTTAACATCAAGTTTTGTCACTATTGAACATACTAATCTATTGTGATGAAATTGGATGTATTTGGGTCATTGGCCTCTATTAAAGAAGTTTCATTAGGGCTTTTCAAAACTAAATTGTTTTTTTTTCAAAAGGGTTGTAATGCATGCTAATCCATTTAGTCCTTTGATTTGGTGAACAAACCATGAATAATAGTTTTAAAATCTATCATATTTTGTTTTTCAAGTCATGGGCATTGTTGGTTCACAAGTTAAAATTGAAAGGATTTTCAATATGGTGAGGTCTATCATAGGTTTGAGATGTTGGTTTGGGATTGAAAATTTGAACAAGTTGGTTCTAATTATGGAGAATTGGTTAGATGATCCTAAATTTGGGTTCACAAATGGGCTTTGATATATTGAGGAATATTGCTTTGATACTAAAGATAAAATGGGTTTAGAAAATGAAAGCCTCATTGCAAATTGCAATTTATTTGAAGAAGATTAACATCCTATGGTAATGAATGGTGTAGATTCCAAAATAATTGCAAATGTAAATAATCTTGTGAGGAACAACAAGGGAGGTATTTCATTGCATTTGTTTTTTGGTTATGTGTTTTTGATTTGTTGGTTGCAGATAACTTAACCAACCCAAATGGCCATAATGCTTCAATTGTGTGTGGTGTTTTGTGATATGTTGGTTGTAAGTACCTTAAACTTAAAGGGAAAAATATGTCAATGATGAGCAAATTTTTTAGAAAACATGAATCACCTTGAAATTTTATAAAGTTACACAATAGGTCAAAGTGTGTTTATATGTGTGGTGTCAAATATCAATGTTGCTTGCGAGGTTTGTGGCTTTCTATTGGGGTTTCCATTTTGCATCAATCAAGATTTAAGGTGTGTGGATTTTTGTTAGATTTTCCATTTTGTAAGCAATCAAAATTCACTTGGTGTGTGGCTTTTTGTTAACATTTCCATTTTGAAGACAATTAGGATTTACTTGGTGTGTGATTTTTTATTTGGGTTTCCATTTTGTAAACAATTAGGATTTACTTGGTGTGTAGCTTTTTATTAAGGTTTTCATTTCATAAACAATGAGGATTTACTTGGTGTGTGGTGTTTTATTGTGGTTTTCATTTTGTAAATAATCAAAATTTAAGGTATATGAAGGGTTTAGTTAAAACTAATAATAAGTTTGTGTGAAATGTGAAAGTTGGATGCATGTTTGTGTGAAGTTGAATGCAACTACTTAAGTTATGTTGAATGTAGGTTCATGTCAAGTTGAATATAATTGTTTGAATGAAACTGAATGTGGGGTTTGATGTTTGTTGCAAAGTTAATAAGGTTGCAAAATATTTCATTCTCTTGATGTAATTGCATTGAGTGAAATTTAATATAACATCAATTGTTTAAGAAACCTTCAAATGTGATTGTTTGGAGTGTTTTTGCTTTCTTTATGTGTATGCTTGAAGAGTTTGAGAATGTAGTCTATACCCACCACCAATTTGAATGTGTTTCATTTGCTAAAATTATAACTCAAAGCAATTGATTGACTATGCCATCAACATTTTTTATGACATCAGTAACTCTAAGTTGTTGGATTTGTTTCATCACCTAGAGGTTCCAATTTTGCAATTATTTAGCCTACCACTTTGACAATTAGAAGTTGATCATTGAAATAGGATTAGAATATGTAAAAACTTTCTCTTAGAAATTAAAATATTTTTATAAGTTGTGTGTGATATTGTCACACTCACACACATCTATGACTTTTAAACAATTTTTTTTAATATGGAAAACAATGTTAATTATTACTATGCTCTTCTATGCACATGCATGAGTATAATCACATAGATCTTTATATTAAACATGTTTCTTTTTGGTTGAAAATGATGTGAATTATGGCTATACTCTTCTATGCACATGCTTGTGTTCATGTCCAATGGGCATTACCCTTTTTGTACTCATTACCCATGCCCTTGTGTGAAAATGGACTTATGTCTATGCATGGAGGCCATAAATTTCGCTATTAAAAAAACTCCTTTACATGGCCCTACGGGCTTCACAAATGGTAGTTGCTAGTTGGTACCTGATCCTCTATTGCAAAGTCAACAATAATTCTTATTTTATTTTCCCAAGTGCATTATTGAACTTATGTCGCTCATCATTCACAAGTGGTGGAAGCCGCATGGCAAGGTAAGTTAATTGGCTATGTCAAGAAGGAAAAGACTTGAGACCTATGTAATATTTGGGATGAAAGTCCAACTGATGGTGGATGGCATCTTGGACCCACATTTGGGGTTGAAGGCACCTTGAATTGGAATACATCCATGGGTTCTCATTGTTCAACATGCATGTGTAATGTTCCCTAATTCTCCTACCTAAAAGTTTGGGCATTATGCCATGCCTTAAAATCTTCAATGTCCCCTTTAAGTAAGGCGCCAGCTTTGTTGATTGCTCTGCTTTTGGGTGTTTTTGTTTCATATTCAATGTGTAAACAATAATACTTGGTGATAGTGCCAAGTGGTATGTCTCAGTGTTTTGTTTTCAATTTCCCAATGGACCATGGTGGCAAGCATCCCTAGCCAGATTCAGACAGATTTTTGCCAGGTTGACAATATTATTTCAAGGAACTCTTAAAAGTTTAGCCAGTGGACATAAATGTGGCGACACCCTCCCCTTTATTTTTAAAAAAAAAAACCATGTGCTCTCCCTCTTAGGCGATTTTAAATAAAGAACCTCCTCTCTTTTTTTTCTCTTTGTATTGGTAGCCAGGGTTTTTTAAAAGTGAAAATCTGGCGATAATATCTGGAATTATCTTCCTGTTTTAAGAGATTGGGCACAGCATTTTTTTTGGGTGCAAAATTTTGCACTGTTGGGATTTCAGAATAAAGGAATACTCTGTTATTTTACTAAATTAAAAAATCCCAATCAACAAGGTCAAGGGAACTTTTTGAAATTAAAAAAAATAAAATTGTCACATTTTGAGGAAGAAAGTTATGAAATTGTCAAGAGTTTTGGAGAATTTGGGTAGAATTTTAGCGTTTTCCTCTTGAAATCGACATATTTAGCTAATAGGTTTGAGTGGTTCACCCACATGTAATAAGATTCCTCGATTTTCTACTTCTGCCTTTGTCTTGTAGTCAGATTTGGCTAAATCCTTTCGTGGCTGATTGCCATTTTTGGTGCAACATGATCAAATCGAAAAATGAAAACACTGCCAGGGCCCCTCAAGGTGTATTCCCAAAAGAAAATCATTGACAAACTTTGATAGAATTGAATGTAGTTAAAGAATTGTAGCTAGGTATTTTTGCTTAATGGTTGATGTGAAAATTTAAAAATAATGATGAATAACAAACAATACCACTTACTAGTGGGTACCCGTGACCTTCGGACACTGTGACATATGACCTCACTTTCTCTTCTATTAACAATATTACGAACTCTATACATAACAAAACAACATAGTTCAAAATGTTTAGTTTTGAAAAAAGGTGTAATTTGCAAGTCTAAGTTCAAATAATTTTCTGAAAATTTCAACAAACCTTGTCATACTTGGAATATAAAAAAATTTAAAAATAAACTCATGAACATGTGTGAAAACTAAATCCTTAAAAATAAATATATTGATTATTCGATAGTTACTTGCTGAACCCAATCACAGCCTATGATATATCATCCCTCCCCCAAATAACACATACCCAC
>Ga0209208_10002254_pt1 | contig 27583 bp, 15 predicted proteins | sample S1TSphfallax_3_FD_187694 | JGI IMG/M metagenome (GOLD analysis project Ga0209208, IMG submission 187694) | Host-associated microbial communities from peat moss isolated from Minnesota, USA - S1T2_Fd - Sphagnum fallax MG (SPAdes) (version 2) | ecosystem: Host-associated > Plants > Peat moss >...
TTTTTTTTGTTGTTTTTTTTTTTTGGAAATTTCATTATTTTTTCCATTTTTTTCCCAACAAGAGTTGCTAAATTAAAAAAAATTGAAACCAAAAAATATGTTGGTTGTGGGGGTGTAATCCAACTATTTAAACCAACAATTTCACCAAATTAAATTGCTTTTACTTCTTAAAAAAATGTAAAATATATTCTTACATTTATATATGTTGCGATTATTTTTCAAAGTTAGGTAATTAATTATTGTATTAATGTATGATTCATCTTGCTAAACCAATATGGTCTTGATAATTAAACGGTTATATTGACCACGTAATGAGTGTTTTTTCTTGTGGCCAATTTCTACCAATTTAAGTGCACAACAACATTGAGAAATGATTTTTTTGAAAGGATTTATTTTTGTTGAATTTAGAATATATATATTATCAATGTTTTAAAATAAAATACAATAAGTAACCAAATATTGAAAAATTTAAACAAGTTTTCAATTACACAACTTATCTATAACCAAATGTGGTAATGGTTTTAAGGATGATTACCATTTTAACAACATTGCAAAAATAAATAAATAAATAACTACTTAATCATATTGGGGAATTTTTTTCAAATTACAAATCCAAAAACATCATACATATGTTATGTATTAAAAATAAAATTGTAATTTTTCTAATGAATGCATTTTTGAATTGACATTGAATTTACAAAGATTCTAGGTCAATTTAAATGAAAACAAATTTGTAGATTTATTCATGACACGCAATTTCAAGTTATCTTTTCAACATAAATTGTCTTTTGTAAACTATAATATTTTTTAAAAATAAATTATTGATTAAAATATTACAAGTCCTAGAATCCATTGTAAGATTATATCATTTAAAAATAATTAAATGTAGTATTTATTTAAAATAATTTAAAAATATATTTAAAAATATTTTGTGGATGTTGATGGCCCTTTTATGTTTACAAAATGGTGGAAATTCACCACAAAAAAACCTTTAGTTACATCATTAATATTTATTTTAAAATTTCAAAAAAATTGGATAAGGTTTATGATGATTTCAAAGATTGAGCTTAAACGTTTTCAAATAAATTTGATGTTAGAATTGTTTATGTGTTTAAGGTTGAAATTATTAGAATTACTTTTTAAAAATTATTCATTAGGAGTAACATGTTTCTTTTCAAATTCATGATCCCAATTGTTTGGCAAATGTTTTGTTTTTTACATTTTTCTTGAATTTGCACTATTTTTTCCATTTTTTCTTGAACAAATTCGAAACCAAAAAAACATGTTGGTTGAAGGGAGGGGGGGGGGGGTTAATTCAAAAAAATTAAACCCAAATTTTCACCAAATTAAATTGTGTTTCCTTTTACAAAGGATGTCACAATGGTAGTTTTTCCTGTATTCCCTAGATACAAGAAAATAACTAAAATAAAATTTGTGAAAATAATAGAAAAAGGGACTCACTTATCTAAAGCTATCATAATCAACCCTCCAAGAATGAAAAAATAAAATAAAAATTGTGGATAGCCAATAAGTAAAAGAATTTTGAATTTTGCCCACACTTTTTGTCACACTTGCAAAACTCATGGATATGAACTTTTATCTTACAATGTGTTTGTCTTATGTGTTTGAAATTTTGAGATATTGGATGGATCATGTTTAAAACTAAAAATCCATTGAATGAATGAATGTGATTTTTTACAAAAGAAACAAATCATATATATATATTTTACATCATTATATATATATATTCTGTATCTTTTTTCAAATTTGTGTAATTAATCATTGGTATTAATGTATAATTAATCTTGTTAAACAAATATGGTCTTGATAATTAAATGGCTATATTTTTCACTTAATTAATGTTTCTTCTTATGACCAATTTTTGTCAATTTAAGGGGCAACAACATCAAAATATGGTTTGTTTGAAAAAACAATTTTGGGCCGAATTTAAAATATACATTGTCAATGTTTTAAATAAAACATCATAAATATCCATATTAAATTGAAAGATTTAAACAAGTTTCCAAGTACACAACTTGTCTATAACCAAATGTGGTAATCTTCTTATGGATATTTACCATTTGAACAACATTGTAAAAATAAATAAATAAAATTATACTTGATCATATCAAGGAAAATAAGAACTTGCAATTCTTCAAAATGGACATATTTTATGTAATGATTTATTTAATAAAAATTTTAATAAATAAAATTTTGATTTCACAAAATTTTAAGTCAATTTAAACAAAAAGATATTTGTTGATTTATTGATGAAGTGAAAGTTTAAGTTGTTGTTTGAACATTGTAAATTTAATTTTTGTAAATTATAATAATTTTTTTGAATACATTATTGAATAAGTTTAAGATCCTTTTTCATTTGTAGCATTTGAATAAATTTTGTAAAAAGAAATGTATGTTAAAGTTTGAATTTTTTAAACAATTTCATGCCAAACATGGTAAGTTAAACTTTTTGAACATTATTAATGAAATTTTGAAGTGGTTTGGTGGTCAAGACCTTAGTTTGCTTCCATGAGGTCTTGGGTCCAATCCTTGATGGATGCATGCTTTAATGTATCTTGTACAAATGCAATTCACAAACATATACATCAACTAGTCCTTTTTGACAAAAAATACAAGTTGCATATTAGTGAATTTGGGTAGTGGAAATATATATATATATAATTACACAACTTGAAAAGAAATCAAAAAATATTATTAGTATTTTTATGATGTAAGAATATATTTTACTTTCATTCCTTTTGTAGAAGTAAAACTAACATAATTTGCTGAGATTTTGGCATTAAATAGTTGGATTATACCCCTCCTCCCCAACCAACATGTTTTTTTTTTGGTTTTGAATTATCTTAACTTGGCAATTCTTGTTGGGAAAAAAATGGAAAAATAGCGAAAATGCAAAGGAAAATGTAAACAACAAAAAAATTGCCAAAAATTTGAGATCAAAAATTTGAAAAGAAAAGGGTTTCTCTTGATGAATAAAAATTTAAAAGTAATTTTAATGATTCCAACTTTAAACAAAAAAAAAATTTCCAACATCAAATTTATTTGAATTTTTTAAAGTTCAATCTTCGAAATCACCATAGATTTAGCCAATTTTTTTGAAAAAATTAAAATAAATATTAATGAATTAACAAACTTTTTTGGTGGTAAATTTCCACCATTTTGCAAACATAAAAAGGGGCCATCAACATCATTAAAGGATTTTTAATTAAAAAAATAGAAAAAATCCAATTTTTTTAAAAAAAATTTTACGATGGGTTCTATGACTTATAGTCAAAATAGAAAATTATTTTAATAAATTTATACCTCCATATACATGGTATATAGCCAAAACATGGTTAAATTTTCTTGTGGATGATCTTAAAGAACACCACAAATTTGAGAAAAATAAAAAGATAAAAAAAATCATTGATATAATTACCATTATCACCATTTATAATTCATTCTTCCATTTTAAATTTGAAAATGAAAACTTGAATTCACCTTTAAATATTTAAACATAAAATTGTTACAAAACAAACTCTTAAAACTAATAAGTCATGTTAATAATAATAATAATAATAATAATAAGTAAAAAAATACTGATAGTAATAATTAATCAATTAAAATCATAATATATTTTAAGAAAAAATTTAATCATTTTGAATAAATCATAAATCGTTTTTTTCATACACCAAAAGAAAAAAATGGTAAAAAAATTAAGGATTGTTTACATGTGGGTTTTTGGTGTGGCATCATGAACATTTGTAATTAAATTTTTTTCTAGTACATGTTTCCTAAAAAAAACTAAGAAAAAATGTACATTCTAATTTACATAAATGTACAAGAATTTAATACATATGAAAAAATTGGAATTTAGAGGTTTACATGGATCCTAGACTTTGCATGCATGAACATTTGACCTAATCATTAACCCATTCAAATATAAATATAAAACATGTCTAGTTTTTTATATCCATTTCAAAAAATTGTGGTGAATGCAAAATGTAATTTATGAATAATGGGTTGATCACATTCAAAGTGAATGATTCAACTCATGTGCAAATGTTGATAATTCAGCAGATGTGCAAAAATTCAAGTATAAATGTCGGGCATTAAGTTATTATGTGTGTTTCAATATATACTAATAGTTGCAATATGTAACAATTTGAATAATGGTTTCAATAAGTTCAAAGTGGATGATTCAACTCATGTAAATATGTTGATAGTTCAAGAAATGTAAAAAAACTCACTAAACCATTCAAATATAATTGCAAAACATTGAACTACATGTGTTTCCAAGATGCAACTTATGAGTAATGATTTTAACATATTAAATGTGTACACATGTTGATAATTAAAGATATGTGAAAAAAACATTAATTCATCCCAATAAAAATGTGGGGTTTTAAATTGTTACATTTGTTTTAATAAATTATGGTAAGTGTAAAATGCAATTCATGAGTAATGGTTTCAACATGTTAAAAGTTGATGGTTCCATTCATGTACCATGTTGATAGTTGAAGAGATGTCAAAAAAATCATTAACCAATTATAATGCATTGTGTAAATAAAGTTAAAGGATACTTCAACTTCCACATCTGTAATTTTAAATTATTAAAAATTAAAATAGGGTTCAAATTGCACTCATAAGTGAACAACATAATGAATGTATCAACTATGAACAATATTGACCATTAATTAGAGCAACAATCCACTTGCAAATTTAAGAGGGCCAAATGTAGTTGAAATGTAATAAAATTGGATAGTAGTTGAAATGTGTGGGGGGTGAAAAAGGACAATATTTCTTCTTGTGGATAGAAAAGTGGGGTTTGTTGGATAACCCACAAAAACACAAAAAACTTACAAGAACTTAGTTAAAATAGATTAATTTTAAAAATAAATTATTAAAAGAAAACTTACCAAAGTTGAAAGTTACCAAAATGAATATAGGCCAAAAACAATTAAAATTTTATAGAAGTTTAATTAAGGAAAAATTTAGTAAAACAAAAGTTTATCAATTTTTTGTGATTGAAAACACGTTCGACATTTTCCATGATGATTTATTTTCTAATTGTTAGTCGTTGCATTATGATTGGGGTGTGGATTGATTTTGATCGTAAATTGTATTGCCATTTTCCACAATGAATTTTTTTTTGTTTTTTTTTCCAAACAATGGATTACGATTGGGTTGTGGACTAGTTGTGACAAAAAATTTGGTCGACACATTCCACAAAGTATACACAAGATTGAAAATCATTTCATGCTATTGAAAATATGAAACAATTCAAATAGGCTTACAAAACCTTGAAAATTTAAACCTTCAAATAAGATTACAAAACCTTGAAAATTTAAACTTTCAAATAATATTACAAAAAGTTGAAAATCTAAACCTTCAAGTTGAAGTAAAGGCTAAGATAATGGCATCTTGAATTTTAAAACTTTCATTGTAGTCGACAAATTCCCCAACTAGATTCAAGTGAAAACCCTTGGTAATTTTCAAACTACCAAGGGACCCAATCATAACAACTCATTCACTAAAATATTTTGCAATGAAGTTATTTTCCTTCAATTTGAACAATGGAAGAAGCCAAGGGCCTTTCACATGGGCATAACATGGTTAAGCATCATCAACCTCAATTGTTATGTTTATATGGATTCCAAAGTGCATGGACTAGTATTCTTACATAAATTGCAAAAATATAAACTATTTGTGGGTTGCTAGTAAATATCACCAAGCTTGCATTTGAGCAAACCCATTTATAGGGTAAAGTAGAAGGATTCATGGTAGTCATACAACCTTTGACCTAATTATAAGAGAGAAGCACAAACTATAAATTAGGTTCATTTTGAAAAAATAATAATACATTAGATTTTTCAAAAACTCTAAAATAAATTTGAAAGTGGATACATCAAACATGAAAAATGCAATTTGACATGAAACACAAGCTAGATTAAATGTTAACCTTGCGTGAAATGACAGGCTTGTCACACTTAACATGCAAATTGAAAACTTCTTTCAATTTCTTTTGGACTAAAAGAGACAAGACTGGAGCAATGATCAATGAAGCAATAGTTAATAGCTTCATGTCACCCTTCTAACTACTTGCAATGTTTTCACAATGCAAAATGTGGGGGCTCCTTTGCAGAATTGTTCAACCAAGTTATGATTGTTTAATATATGGTAGCAAAACTCACTTACACCGATCACAAATATGAAACATTAGTTGTTGAAAACATAATAATGTAAGGTAGTTGATTTTCTTAATAAACTCAAAATGTGTTTTTATCAAAGCACATTTGATGTTGACAGTGATTGTGGTGGTACCCACATAATCAATGACATTTGCATGGAGGTAGGAATAAACAACAAATTTCGCTAGGGATCTAAAGGGAAAATTACCATATAAATTTAAAACAAAATAGTCAAAGGCAACATTACAAATTTATGATCAATATTTTCAACTAGCACAATTGGTCACTCATTTTGCTTTGCCATGAAAGTTAACTATAGCAAAATTTGATGATCTAAACACAATAGAACGAAAAACATATATAAGGGAAAAAAAACGACAAAACTAAATTTACCTATTCAAGTTTAATGAATATAAAACAAGTTCGTAGATGCAAAAAAAACATTCCAAACATTTTAAACAATGATGATGAAGATGACAAACAACGAAAACTTAACTCAAAAACAAATCACCATAAGAAGAAAAACAAAGTAGAGAGAAATCAAATTACACATGAGAAAGAAAAAATTAAAAATTGAAATGATTTCAATCCTTGTTTGTTTATTGATATTTTTTAATAATTTAAAAACTATTTAAAATGTTTTTAATGCCAAAAAGTTGGAGGATCATTTTTTTGGCCTTTCCATCAAGATTTTTGATCACAACCGATCGAAAACCTTGATTGTGATGTAATGATTGAAAAAAAAAATGGACAAATTTCAATTGAATTTCAATCACCACCTGAGTGACCAAGATTTTTGGTCACAATTGGCCCAAAACCTTGGTCACAATGTAATGAATAGAAAAAAAACATGTGGATAGGTTGACTGAATTTTAAGTGCCATCTGAACGACCAAGATTTTCGGTCATAATTGGTCCAAAACTTGGTCAAAGTGTAGCGACAAAAAAAAAGGGTGGATATGTCCACCAAATTTTATTCACCACCCGAACAACTAAGATTTTTGGTTGTGCTCAATCCAAAACCCTAGTTGTAATACAACAACAAAAAAAAGAAAAAAATGGAGAGGTCAATCAAATTTTAGTCACCACATAAGTGACCAAGATTTTTAGTTGCAATGTAGCGATTCACTAATATAAAAAAAGGTGGATAGGTCAACCACATTTTGGTCACCATTCAAACGATGAAGTGTTTTAGTCGTAATGGGTCAAAAACCCTAATTGTAATACAACAATTGAAGAAAAAAAATGGATAGGTCAATCAAATTTCTATCACCACCTGAACAACTAAAATTTTTGGTCGTAATTGTTCCAAAACCTTGGTCACAATGAAGCAACCCAATAAAAGGTGAATAGGTTGATTGAATTTTGGTTGCCATTCAAGCAACAAAGATTGCAACCGGTTTAAAACCCAAGTTGCAATGTAACCAAAAATAAAAATGAATGGATAAGTCAACTAAATTTCGATCACCACCTAAGTGATGAGATTTTTCGATTGCAATTGGTCAAGAATTCTAGTTGTAATGCAATGGAAAAAAAAAGTGGATAGGTTAATTAAACTTTGATTGCCACTTGAGCAACTAAGATTTTTGGTCATAATAAGTCCAAAACATGGTTACAATGCAACAACCCAAAAAAGGTGGATAAGTTGACTGAATTTTGGTCGCCACACAAGCGACCAAGATTGCAATTAGTCCAGAACCCCGAGTTGTAGTGTAACACTAGAAAAAAAAATCGGGTGGACAAGTTGGCTGAGTTTCAGTCGCCACCCAAGAGATGAAGTGTTTTAGTTGCAATTGGTCAAAAACCTTGGTCACAATGTAGTGATAAAAAAAGAAAATGATTAGGTCGATAGAATTTTGGTCGCCTTTTGAACGACCAAGATTTTCAATCGCAATGCAATGACCTAGAAGAAGAAAAAAAAAATCAAATTTTGGTTGCCATAAGAGCAATTAGAATTTCAGTTGACTTTCGAGCGACCAATATTTTTAATCACAATGCAAGGACCTAGAAGAAGAAAAAAAACCAAATTTTGGTCGCCATAAAAGCAACCAAGATGTTTGGTCATAATTGGTCCAAAACCCCAATTGTAGTGGAGTGATTACAAAAAAATGATATATAATTTATTTTTTAAAAAATGAGTGGAAAAGTGTTGACCGAATTTTAGTTGCCACCCAAGTGACCAAATTTTTTGATCATAACCAATCCAAAACTAGGGTCATAGTGTAATGACTGGAAAAAAAAAGGTGGGTAGGTCGCAATTGATCCACACACCTTGGTCGAAGTGTAATGACTAAAATAAAAATTAGACATTAGAAAAACTATTATAAAATTCTAATATATTTTATTTACAATTCACATATTTGTGCTAATTGAAATGCTCTAAAAAGATAAAAAGACAAAACAAACGACATGCCATTGCATAGTCTTTCCCCTTAAGGGCAAAACAAATAAATGAACAACCTACCCAATTGGTTATGAAAATAAAGAAATAATTGGCCAACTCTAGTTCAAGCCATCAACATTCCAAATAAGAAATCTATATATTGTCATAGTACCTTGCCAACTTCCACACTAATTATATTTTTATTTGTAAAAATGTTGAAGATTTTCAAAGAACAAAGTTTTGGAAAGGAAAATTGAAATTCTTTTGAAATGTTAATTTTTTTTCATTTTCAACGTGTATTCAAAATCAACTAATTACCTATTCAAGAAACATGTTGAAGGTTGTGCCACTATAAGTTTATAGTATTAGGTGTTAAAATAATTGTTTGTTTAGATGCCATCATATTGTAACTCTCCCAAATTATGGGCCCTTTGTTTCGATGCACATTATCTTGTTGTTGAGAGCTTATCAATAGTATCAATAGAACAAAATTTAGTGAATTAAATATATTCATTGTTGGAAATTAAATTTAAAATAAATTAGCAAGGTTTGTTAAAAACTCTAAAATTAAACCCACTTTCACAAAAGAGGATTGGGATGGGGGACCTTCCAAAAGGCTATTATATATCATCATCTTTAAACCTTGGTTTTAAAAAATTGGTTTCAATCTTATACAATTAGTTTGCTAGTTTTGTATGGTTCTCATAAAACATCTCGACCTTTGGCACAACATTACTCCATGTACTTGAATTGTGCTAGCTACTTTCAAGGGTTGGTAATGCCTTTAGCCGGCTTGCCCAACAAGCAACCCCATTCACTGTCTATCATTTTTGTCCTTTATGTTTTCTCTCCCGAATGATCAATGTAGTTTTCTTCATTTTTTGTCTCTTTCATCATTCTTTGCAAGAGCTTGATTTTCATCTCCATTTGCAATAGTTCATATCTATTTGTTTTCTTTAGCAATGAAATTGACCATTGAACATCGAAGAAACTAATTATTTACTTGATTAAAAGTATAATTGGTAGACAATGAGAATGAGGACTTGTGATTCAATGCAACATTAAGTTAGATGGAGCTTGAAGCACCTCAACAAAGACATGGAGGGTTACTGCCTAAGCATAGACCAAACATAGAAAAAGAAAAGGCAACAAGTCACCAATAAATTTGGTGAAATTGTTTTGCACCAACTCTTACCTATGATGAATCATTTTTTAGGAGGCATTTATGATGTGTTGATTTGTATTTTGTAAGATCATGCAAGATGTGTGTGCACATTATTCTTATTTCTTGTAAAAATCAAATGCTTGTAGGGTCAACGGTCTTTCTTCCATTCAAAAATGGACATGTACAATGAAAATGATGGTTTATGGTTTGGCTACTAACAAATCTAACGAATATTGTAGGATTTATAAAAACACAACCATTGAATGTTTGAAATTATTTGTGACAATCATTCGAGAATTTTTTGAAATTGAGTACTTATGACAACCATCACAAGATGATATAGAAAATTAGATGGCGATTCATGCATGGAAAGGTTTCCTTACATGTTTGCTTAGTTAGATTTTATGCACTATCATTGGAATAATTGGGCCATTGTTTGGTAAATGCAATTCACTGACAAAAATAACCACAAGTTAATTATCCTAGAAGTAGTTGTCAATCATAATTTGTGGATTTGGCATGCATTTTTTGGATTATTGGGCAACAACAATGATATGAACATGTTGGATAGATTGCCACTAATTTCTAATTTGTTGTGAGGTGCAAACATAAACTTGGTTTTTGAAATCAATGGCAAAAAATATCTTCATTATTATTTGTTGGTCAGTGGAACTTATCCTCGTTAGTTTTTATTTATACAAACCATCCATGAACCCCATGGTGAAAAACGATAACAATATACCAAAGCACAAAAAGCTACACACAAGGATGTGAAATAATGTTTTAAAGTTGTACAAGTGTGATTTGGGGTTGTAGCAAACCCTTGTAAACAATGGGACCAAGAAGTCATAACTGACATCCTTGTGGCTTGTGTAGTATTGCATAACATGACAATAGATGATGAACATAATTTAAACTTGGAGCCATGATTTGATGTGAAAGAAAACACAACATTCAAAAAAGGAATTTCATTTGAGAATTATTTTAAAGGCACCACTCAAATTGAAATCCATGATTCATTTTTTTGAAATGATCACAAAAGATTTGTGGCAATTGAAACAATAGCCAACTTTAAAACAAAATGTTCAAGAATCACTTTAATCATTATTTGTGTGATTTCTCAAGTCTAGATTGCAATCTCTTCCTTGACCTATAATTATATGTACTACATCTTCCAAACTATTTTCATCAAAGTCCGATGCTTGAGTTGTTCTACTAGAATAATTGTTAATGGAAAAACTTTGAGATGAACATGGAGCTTCTCAAGTTCTTCCCCTTTACACAAATGAAAATATTTTTTAGCTTCAAAAAAGAAAAGTTGGTCCTCCTTTAAAATCAATGTTTTTTTCAACATGGTTGTAGCCATATTTGTTACGGCACAAGCTTGAGCCTCATGGAAATTCTTGTTTTTTTGTAATCTTTTGTTTTTCCTTTTCTACCTTTGAACCCTATGGCCCTTTTGGAATTGTGTTTTCTAAAAATGGGCTCTTATAAGCATCAAGAAACTTTGTTTCACTTGTGTTTAGTTTAATAAGATTGCCATAAGACTTGTGCTTTTGTGGCAACATGTTATTGGATTCTTTGTGCATATTAGCCCATCATGCTAGGTCTTTCAAGATTAACCAACAATGGAAAAATGTGAATGATTAACAACGTGGATGTTTGATATTATACAACTTTAAAGATTTTTGAAAAATATCTTGATTTGATGTCCTTAGTTCACATAATGCACTCACAACACCACAATTCAAACAAAACTTTGCAACATTGTGTTTGATAATCCTCCATTTTGTTTCCAATGACCTTGTTGGTTTCTCTACACAAGCTTGATGTCGATTGGCATTATAGTGATGTTGCACCCACTCCCAAAATGTCATGCATTACTGTCCATTCCCTATCATAAAGTCTTGAGAGACATGAAGAAAACTAATGTGTACAACCTTTTCTTACTTGACAATAATTTTTTTCCTTTCTTGCTTTTTGATGTTGCAACATTTTTGCCTTATTCATGGAATATAAGAGATTGTCCATGAAAGTTGATGACATCCTTATTTTCTATGTTTGACATCAAAAATTCTAATGATGGGTTTTGCTTAAGTTTGAGTATTTGGTGCAAAAATGTAGTTTAGAAAATGGATTTCTACCAAGGCCATCAAGTTTTGTATTAGTTGGATATATGGGTGGTGCTATGTTTTTGGGACTATTGGTAGGTGCAATGGGAAGGTGCCATTAGCAGATCATTTATGGGATTGTAGTGGAGATGCTTTTAATCCTTATTAACACCATTACCCATATCATGTTATATATAAATCAAAAAATTGTATATCATAGTACCTTTTCAAGTTTGGTAGTAATTAAATTAGTTTTTTAAATGTCAAAATTTGAAAAAATTATCTATTTGAAATGTCAAATTAAAAAAATACAAAGGGAAGAAAAATACAAAAACTGGTTTCATTATGTTAAAGGTTTAGAGTCCATGAAACATACCAAAGAAGTTGTTTAAATTTATTGTTGAAATTTCATAAACTATTATTTTTATTGTCAATTAAAAATTGAAAAATAAGATAATTATTTGACATTTGAGTGCCAGGGTTTGTTTTTTCAATTTTGTGGTGTAATTGAAGTGGTGATCATATACAAGACGAGTTAGCCATATTTTGTTACATACTAAATATGAAAGCAAAAGGAAAACTATATTCTTTGTTATTTACTAGAACTTATCACAAAAATTTGACGATTTGGAATTTTTTTCTCCATGTTTTATTTTCTCCCTGCCTACCTTTGGTTTGATAGGTACTTAATAATAATAATAATAATAATAATAATAAATCATGCCCAGACACACTTTGGGCCCATGTTATGCACATTTTGAGTTTGTAATGGACCAAGAATGGGGCCATAATGAAACAACACCCACCATTAACACAACAAGAATATGGATGGACATTTAGTAAAAGGACAAAAATGTTAACCATCTTCATCTTAATTGGCTATCATTTTGGAAATATCATTACTAGATGCTTCCAAATATCTATTACCATGTTTATGTATGCCCAAGTTAATGCCTTGAGAGCATGGTATTTAATGGTACCCACTAGCACCCAAACTGTTATATCCCTTATACCTTCCTACTTCCTCTTTCCCCTATGTAAGTAAACTATTCATGGAAATGGGTAAGTACTAAGTACCATAATTGGTCATTGAAGGGTGTCTTGTGCTCTGATTGGTTGGTTGGATGTTGGTTATAACTCATAACCCATGTGTGCCATGTCATTTGATTGGCTAAGGTCATAACCATGTCTTCAATAGTGAAAGTTCATAATGCAAGTGGTGAAAACACAATAAAATATGTCAACAAAGGATATTTTATGGTTTTTTTGGAAAGTGTGCATACATGAAGCCTTAATATATTGAACTTATGAATTATATTTATTTCAATAGTTAAGATTTAACAACAAGGAAAATCAAATTGCAAAAAAAATCCAAAAACATGTGTGCTTCAAAAATAGTGTTAGACAAAGCTAGTTGAGGGGGTGTTGAACATCCTTCCAAAGAAAAGAAGTGAAAGGAAAAGGAATTGCTATTGGACCCCAAAGGCCTAGGATACTTTGCATGTGAAATTCATGTAACTTGAACATTAGGAAACACAAACCGCATAACATCAATTCTTACACCAACCTGGTTTACATGTTCACATTGATTAGTAGTACAACTATTTTAGGGTGAAGCCCTAAGGGGGGGCATTCCCCGGGGGGCGTTCCCAAAGTAAGGGGTTGAATGAGCCTATAGCTAATTAGTCTAGCTCTACATTTTGGGAATGTTTCCCACCCATGGGTATAGCCAAATGTAAAGTCCGAAGCAAACCATATTATGGGGTTTTTGAACCTTCCTAAATAATGGTTTTTGTGGTGGGGAATTTTCACTAAAATTTGAAAAATAGTAGTTTGTCACAATTTTTTTGTTTTGTAAAAATAAAATTTCCAAAAATTGCCTATAATATGATAAGGTGCTTAGGATTTTTTACTTTCATATTTTGAATATTGCCCAATTTGACTAATATATATTTATGGATGATCACCATTTTAACAACATCTCAAAATTGGAAAGAAAAACATTGTTCTTAAATCACAAGGTGTGAAGGTTGAATGGATTTTATGCCCAGAATTTAGGAGCAGGATGTACATTATACCTACCATTCCAAATTAATAGGGAAAAACCCTAGTTGCCTCTTTTTTAGGAGGGATATTAATGGATATGAAATGCCCTCCAAATAGCCAAAAAATATTTAAGGAATGTTTTACAATTAAATGTGGATTTAAATATTTTGGGGGGATTTTGAAAAGGTGGGAATTTTCATTGATTTGGTTATTCATAACCACATGAAACCGAAACTAAGCAAAAGATTGACATAAAGTGAAGCAACATCTTATCATCCATTTCAATGTTGGTGGAAAAACTTAAACATTAATCTTATAAAATCACTCAAAATCAATATTAGCACATAAAACAAATGAATAATAACTACACATGTGTTAAAGAAGATGAATGAATGGCTTTAACATAGATATGTTCTTCACCTTTTATGCACATATGTGACCATTTAAGAATCATTTGAAATCATTTTCAATTTAGTTTTAACTAATTACATAATTCCAATGACAATGATTCATGAGACCTACTTTAGGTAGGATGACTATAAGGTTCATAATATTTTGTCCTACCAAATTTTAGCTCAAAATTTGTTCAACCTTGCCATGCATTCCCACTGTCCAAAGTTATTAGTTTGCTAATCGGATGCTAAATAAATGTGAAAAAAAAGAGTAAACTTTTTTTTCCAAATAATTCGTATTTTTCACTAAACAAAAGTACCAACCATTCAATTTCCAAATTTCCAGACTCTATGCTATAAATTTAAAAAAATACACCAACAAAGACAAATTTCTTAAATGCAATTTGCATGCACATAAGATTTGTGCATCAGGGTAATTAAATTGCCAATAGTCTTGGGCAAGTATCATATTATTCGAATACCTCTCTAGTTCTAGGTATGGGTTTTCTTTCAAACTTACCAATTTTGGGTCTTTTGGGTATTCAAACTTTGCTCAACAGAACTACTTGCAGTATTGGGAGAGGAGGAAAGGGGGGCAGAAATGGGCCTTGAGTTGATGGAAAATTTGGCTCATACCTCATTCATCACATTTCTTGTTGGTGTGCTGGAATTATGTCCGGCTGATGTAGAAATTCCAGCAGACCTTCGGCTTCTTCTTCGACCGGCTGAAACCCATGCTTCAGAGCTGCCTTCCAAACTACATTGATGCGGTCAATTGGAATTGGGCCTAGCTCATGATGTGTCCATCCTTCAAGTGTGTGAACCATCCCTCCTGCATGACATGCATGAACCACTCTCCTGGGTAGTGTGTGCTGCACCCATCAATCCATCCATCCATCCATTCACCCACACAATGAATGCAACATCTACTACTCTGTCAAGGGGATTTCAAGCCCTTCCCATATCTGTCCATCATAGTCAAGGTTTTGAGAAAAAAGTTTACTGATGTGGCATTGATGTATTGGCTCTGAGCAGCCCGGCCACAATCCACAACCTGGCTGTTCTTATTAACCTCCCCAAAACTCCCAAAAGTAGGTTGTACTTCATTGAAGATATATTGTGCAGGCCAATCCTGGCTTGTACAGTGTTACAGGGATGAAGCTCAAGCTTTAAATACCCTGAAATTGAGTTTGTACCTCTAAGTATGCACATGATTTTGCTGGAAGGAAAACCAACCGATTGCATTTCAAAGTGAGGAGTGATCATGCACCTCACAACAATCAAGGCACATGATTTTGCTGGAAGGAAACCAACCCATTGCATTTCAAAGTGAGTAGTGATCACACACCTCACAACAATCAAGGCCTTTTACATCCTTGGGGAGCTTCATAGCAGCCAGAGCTCCATAACAGCAATCTTTAGTGCGGACTTCCTCAACTGTTGGCACCACAAATTGATGAAATTTGGTACCAGCAGGAGCCCAAGCTTGGTCTTTGGCTGATGCCCACTTCCCCAGAACCCATGTCTATGACAGAAACCCACCTTGGATTAGTACTGACCCACATTCTCAGAACCCATGTTTATGACAAAATCTAACTCGGATTAGTACTGGCCTATATCAATTGTTGTGGTGAAGAAGGACTTGGGTGGAGTTATGGATGACATTTGAATAAAAGCCTGACTTCACAAAAAAGAGAGAGAAAAGGAAAAAGCATACAGCACCAAGAAGCTCGGGTTGAATCCATAACATTGTAGAACGACAAAAGAAAAAATTGCCTCATATTAGTTCATTTTGTGTACAATAATAGTAATAATTACCTTGCAATGTTGTGCATCCATGTATGAGGAGGCTTTCACAAGATTATGTCTGAACTCTTCTGGGCATTCCTTCCTGATGGCCTCAAACCGGGCATGTGATGAAGTCAACATCTAGCATTGTTCAGATGATAGCTGGTCAAATCATTGCATCAAGATCCTTTTGCAGCCTTGCAAAGTGTTGTAGCATTTTCTTGACTTCTAAGGAAATCTTTCCATTAGTTGCTTCGATCATAGGTTTTGTGATCAGAGCAGCACTACGCTCACACTCATCTCACAGCTCCACTGGTCAAGCATTGACCAATCAATTGCAGGAGCTGTGAGAGCAGTGGGTCAAACTGTGACTCACCATAAAGTGGCATCTCTCTTTTTCATGAGAACATGTGTTCCCAAAGATCCTAACAGGATTCACTACATATTTTCAACACACTTGCAACCCTCCAACTGAAAGTGACTCCTGCAGCAAGAAACAGGGCCCTATGTTAATGGCTTTCCATTAGGCTGCTGTGATCACAGCACACTGTTCTAACTGTGATCAAAGAGGCCTAATGGAAAGAGACCATAACTGTACTATGTTGTGAAAATCTAAACACTAGAGTTTTCAACCCAACAACTTTGTTCAAGTTGGCGAGAAAATGGTAGCCTATTGAATTATCAATTTTAGTCTATCAATTATCTGACCCAAACCCTCAATTTAGATCATAACTTTTACATGATGATGAAGACTACCTCAAGAGAGTTAGTTTTGAACTTTTTCTCTCTCAAAGTTAAATTGAGGATTTGGGAAATTCATACCAGAACCTTAACTCCACGGCAGGCAAGGTACAAAGAAACAGCACGGCCAAGCTTGGATGTGGCCCCTGTTAAGAAGATTTCAGTCACATGTTTTGGCAGTCCATTCAATATGACTCCAGCAGTCAAAGTGTTGCCATGACATATTCGCACTCGAAGATTTGGTTGGCGTTTTAGGAATAGTGTTCCTCCCTCATTCAGCTCCTCCATCTACATAGATAGATCACAGAATCATCAAACACTCCCAAAGACCAATAATAGAAGGAAAGATCTGTGGCTGGTTTTGTATAGTTGGGTCTCTAGAATCTAAGATGTAAGTACTTCTTAAGACCCACCAACCAACCAAACTCTCATTCATGGGTTGGTTATGAGTGAATCCTTCAACCAGGAGAGAGAGCTAAGATTCCAAATCATTCAGAGCTTTCAGAGTTTTGTTTGAGGTTTTAACTCAGATTCTTTTGCTCAGTCTAGTTCTCAATCAAATTGGATCTGATGCATCTCCCTACACTCTTCTTGCCAGGGACTTCTTATCCAAATTGCATTGAGTTTGTCAATAAAAATCGATAGGGTGTATATTTCTGAGCTACAAAATGGGATTATATACATTTACATTCTTAGCAACATCTTCAGAAGAATTTCCAGCACATTGAGCCAAGCTATCTATGAAGAGAAATTTTGAGCAATAAAATGTGGTTTCCAAACCTTATTGAGTGCGCCAAGTGCAAGGACCTTGACTCCCATTTTGTCAGCATCCAAAATTGCCTGTTCTATGAGATTGTTGATACTTTCCTTTCCAAAGGGTAGAAAGTACTGAACGCAAAAACCCCACCAAAAAAGCAAGAAAAAGAGATGCAATTGTCAAGAACCAAAATCATGCACTTAAAAACATTTCTTTTTGAACAGCTGACAATAATTTATTGGCGGTGAAATTTCTTAACTCCAGCTCTCAAACATATAATGTTACAAAATGGAGAAATTTCAAACACACCCAACTCTTGTTCTGTTGTGTCTTAAAACTCTCAACAAAAGATTTGAGTTCATGGTAACAACTAGCATAATATTAGTATACAATGGAAAAATTTAGAAACCAATTCAACTTAGCAACAGTTCGCACCTGAAAACCAAATCTAGGCATGACCCACAACTGGCTGTGGAGATGATGAAGGTGGTATTGGAACCCCAAGAATGGAGTTCCGAAAAACCACATCAGGAGCATCAAGGGCACAGACAAAGGCATGAACAAAGCCACGAACCAGCGGTGCTGAAAGGGTGTGGAATGGAATCCGATGAAACTCATTGGCAAATGAAGTACTGAATCCAAACCAATCTCATGAACTAAGAAAACAAAATCTGGTTTCTCAATCCGTCCTACAAAAGAAAAGAAAAACAAACCCCCATCACCACCTCTGGCAATCAATCAGTAGTCAATCCAGAGCGAGTTAAATAGATTGCAAAAATGTCTTGGAAAAATTTCCCCTGGATTCATAGTTAAATTCAAGAGGACATTCACAATAAAACCCTCTGGAAAATTCCCCCTCGATTCATAGTTTTCAACTAGTTTGAAGAAGTTTTACATTTTCAATGGATTCCCGGATGCAAAGATATGGGAAGAAGATTCAGATGCAACGAAAGATCTTGATTGGAGTATACACTCCAAAGAAGATGAGAGCCAGGTTAAGGGTTTCAGAGGGTTTAGGGTTTACAGAGAGAGTTTCCACAGATTGATTTACATACCTTTGCGCACAGTGGCATGGAGAGAGGGAGTGGATTTGTCGTAAGTGCCACCAAGATGATCATAGAGAGGAATAGAAAGTGCAAAATTTGTGTTGTGACTCATGTGGGAATCATGATGAAGTGAATGGTACCTGCAGCCAAAAACAAAATGTGACCCAGGCTGGAGGAGGTTTACAAGGTCCGGTGGACACATTTATCTCTAGAGATGGGATCTCCTGTTTTCTGAGCCGCTGGAACAATTCTGATGGATCACAAAGCTCAGGAGGACTTCCTGGGTGTAGCCTCAGGGATCTGAAGCTGAAAAGAGTCTCATGAGTCCGGAGCTGGAGTCTGGCAGGGTCATGTATGAAGTGATCAATCCAGAGCTCTGGATACGTACAGTCTCAGGGATGAGCAATGTCAATCACTAGTGTAAGTACTACACTGGGGTTTTTGGCAGTCAGGAGGGTTTGTTGTACTTACGTTGGGGTGGAGATGAAGTACTTGAGGAAGGGGAAGAGCTTGAAGATAAAGGTGGGAACAAACTCCCAATTACAATGTCCCATTGCTATGAGAAAATCCAGGAACAGCCAGTAGAAGTAGAACATGCCCACTGTTGCTGCTCCCAGGAAGCTTGCTCCCACAAGTGGGATGGAGACTAAGCCTGCCATGGCTAGATGCTCTGCAAATGTGAGCATGAACCCTGTACAGTGGAAGATCCATCATACCAACAAACAAACAACCCCACAAGATGATGGCATGAGATGTAATGGGACATGTTGATGAGGAAGAAGATCATGACAATATATAGATCATCATCATCATCATCATCATCAGAAGAAGAAGTCCTTCATGCATGATCATGCAACAAACAAACTAGACATCAAGATCGTGCTTGGTTAATTTACAGTCTAGACTGATCTGGGAGCTTGAATCATGGTGCAACAACACACGCAGTTATAGTACCTGATGTGGCTTCTGTTACAGTTGTTGCATGGTGATGAGCATGGTAATCTTTGAACAGAGTTGGATTGTGATGGAGTGCTCGATGACCCCAATAGTAGAGGAACTCAGTCGGTCCTGCATGCAACAACAAGACGGAGAAGATGCTCCTTCCACTCCACAATGGCAAGATGTTATTGTTAGAAGGACTCTGCAGTAAACTCTTGCCAGGAGCCACTGCTGCAACTGTGCAAGCAGCAAACAGAAACTGAAGTATAATGTAGTTGTCCCTGCAAGGAAGGCACCATGAGCCCCCCGTGAGGACCTGCTGATCATCTGTTGCAGATGATTGATGATGTTCTAGACTGCATGTATATTGTGCAGAGTGTGCTTGCATGAATGATCTTCCATGAACTTCTTCCAGAATCGAGCTCTTCTGCTTCTTACCAATGTCTCTCTCTGTCTTTTTGTTCGAATGTGACGCCGTCGGTTTGGATCTTATACTTCTTCACAAGACAGTGGAAGCGCGTGACAGACATCCAGAGTTGAATGTGCATGTAGCGAAGCATCGACGCTAGCAGCAAGTGGAACCAGATATTGTCTCGCAAGCTTTGACCTTCCTTGGCACTCTGTAGCACCACCTTCAGCACAAATGGCGCAAATGCAAACACGTACTGCACGCGCGCGCGCGCACATACACACACAAATCATTCGCAAGTCCACCACGATTTTGTTAGAAAATTGTATGAATGTCTGATCGACTTCTGCAAGTCCTGCATATAACAAACTTTCTCAGACAACTCTAGAAGATTTCATCAATCGATCCTGAGCACGAGATCATCAATCCTGACGAGAAAAGTCTGAGAAAATTTCCCCTGATGAGATCTGAAGCTCAGGATTGCATGCATGAATAATGATGCAAGAGAAGCTTACGACATGCCTTGAAATAGTTGCCTAGCGCGAGGTTTTCCCATGGCCAAGAAGCAAGAAACCCCGCCGACCGGCCTGCCATATTGATCAGATCCAGCAAGTGCTTTGCAGATAAGAAGAGAATGTTTAGTTTAGTTTTGTTTAGTTTTTGTATTTTTCGAAACAAAAATTTGTGAAGTTGGAAGTGGAAATCAAGAGCTACAATTGTTGCTTACAAATAATATTTGGAAGCTCATCTTGCTTGCTTGCTTCTAAGCTCGTCTTTTCTTTTTTTTTTTCCCTTTCATTCATTCTTTCTTTCCTTTCTTCCTTCCTTCCTTGCCTTGCCTTCCCTTGTACAACAGATCTGCATGAGCGGTGGCTTGGCAATCAGCATCGCTGCAAGCCATTCACGCCTCCGTCGTCGTCGCCACCCGCAAATCTTTCGCCAACAACCATGGCTCCCACCTCCCGCCCCCACTTTCTTCTTCTTTCATCCTTCATTCATCCATCAACCAGTATTAAACCTCCTTTCCATCCTTCATCCACTGACAACCAGTTAATCGACGCCTCTCATCTTTCATCGATCCACCAACCAGTTTAACCTTCTTTCATCCTTCATTCATCCACCAACCAGTACTAAACCCCCTTTCATCATTCATCCACTGGCAACCAGTATTTAACCTCCCTTTTAAAATCCGTCATTCATCAGCCAACCAGTTCACCCTGTCTTTTCATCCTCCATTCAACACAACCAACCAGTTAACCGTCTTTCATCCTTTATTCATCCACCAACCAGTTAACATCCTCTAGTCATATTCTAAATTGGCCAACCCAATTAACCTTCCTTTTCATCCTTTGTTCATCCAACAACCAGTTAACCTTTTTTTCATCTTTCATTCATCCACCAACCAATTTGACCTCCTATCAACCTTAATACATCCACCAACGAGTTAGCCTTTTATTCATCCTTCATTCGTTCAACTAACTGAAGTTCACCTTCCTTCATTGGCTAACCACTTTAACCTAACCACCTTCTAAACCATTTGGCCAACACCTTGATATTAATGTGCTTAAAACCTTGATATTAACGTGATATTATTGAATTTGTAAACCTCAATTTCCTTTATCATTATTCTTACCTCTTTCTCACATTTTCAAAATAAAGCTTCAATGAAAATTTAAATATTTATTTAATTATTAAATTACATTCTTTAAATTCAAAGCACAAGGTTCTAATATCAAAAAAGAAATATTTGATGTAATTGTCAACTAGTTCATCTCATTAGTTATAGCCATATTTGATTTTATGCATGCAACATCAATGTATGTGATGTACATATTAACAATGTAACCACTAATAATGTATATTGTGCAAATTAGAATGCAAAAAATTTGGAGCTAGCATTAGCCCATCTTGTTTGGATTCTCCATTTTGCTCTAGCAAGTGTTCATTCAAAGGGCAAAATTCTTCAAAAACTTGAATAATCAAGGTTGAAATTAACTACAAATAGGGTTCAAACCAATGTTGTTTTGATATTAGGAAAATGTTAGGTATGAAACCCAAGTATACATCCAAGGATACATTACCTTACTAGAAGGTTATCAAAGTGATGAATTTTTTAATAGAACCTAGTTGTCAATTCTAGCAAAAAGCAACATATTAAGGTTATTTGACTAGTGCCCTATGCCCAAATGCCCTATGCTTTCTTTTCTACCATTTGCTAATGGTGTTTTCTAGGGCATTCCTATGTGCCATGTACTTCTACAATATTAGGCCATGTTGACAAACAGTATTTGATTAGTACACCTTATTTGACTACAAAAGAAAGCATAGGGCATTTATAACACCTTCAACCATCACAAGTTTTTTTTGGAAGTGCGAGGTCTTATAAAAAATCCCACCCTATTTAGATGTAGTTCATTCAAGATGTTGTGTTGATGATTACAAAAGGCTATATGTTGTTGTTTCTTGTGGAAAGCCTTTGGTTGAGGCAAGTGGTGTTCCATTTATGTGATCAAGTATAATTTCTATCTCGAAAACAATTTGTTCATGAACATCTTTGTGTTTTGTTACAAAAAACCATGGAGGTGTATGTGATTTTTGCCATTGGTTAATGTGCAATTGTGACAACAACTTTTAACCTACAGATGTCAAAGTTAGGCTATGACACCTTCATTTTGGTTATTAATTTCATTAGCCAAGACTAGGTTCTTTGTCACATAATAATTGGATTGTTTGAAGCATCCAATACTTCTAGGGTCCAAATTTTTTAAGGTGTATCACTAAGGACAAAAAGGACCTAATCATTAATGGGGTCTTTTTTTGTCTTGTATTTTGATCCCATTAATATCAATGAGTCAAAATGTGTCAAATATTTTATAAGTACCATATTTTAGACCAATTCAACTCCAAATTCCATCAATTTCATCCATTTTGTGTTTTTACATGGTCAAATAGGACTCTATAAAAGAATATAGAAAGGGTGACAAAGTGACATTATTTTGGTATTCCTTAAAGAATTTGAACCCTTTAGTGCAACTTTTGCAAAACATGTGAAGGTTTTGTTGGTAGAATTCAACTTGACATAAAAGGTTATGGTTTATGTTAAAAATGAAGGAGTTAATCTCAATTCTTTCACAACTAGCTTCACTTTTGTTGTGTTTTGTGAATTGTTGCAGTTATCTCAATTGTTTGATGGCTTTTGTTTTAGTCATGTTATGTCAAAAACATATTAGTATGCCACTAACGAAACTCAGGTTGGTGCATGCATGAAGGAAATTAACTTCAAAGATCCCCAAATTGCACTTTAAAAGACAATTACCTAAATTAAGAAGTTTGGGAAGGGTGGAATTGAGTGTAGAAGGTTTGCCATGAAGTTGGTATGCAACACAAGAAACTAAAGACCCTTGTGAAAACCCATTTCACTTCCAAGGTCATCATATTCCAAAAAACCTTGGAGTATGTTAATGCAATCAACATCTACTACATGCAACATAATTCATCTTTACAAGTTAAGGTTCCCAACGGTCTTACATGGGCAATTGCCCAAGCGACAACTAAAACTTGAAACCATGTTCCTCACCAATGTAAATTATTCAATTAACACAAATTTTATTTAATGCATGATTTACTGCTTTAGCTATCATGGGGACAATGAAGAAGGAATATGCACATCAAGCTACTATTGTTCCTCCACTACAATATGGGGAATTTGATCAAGAAACATAGATTTTGTATGGAAAAATGGTTGTAGAAGTTATTAATGTGCTATGTCCTTTTCTAGGGTTTGCAAAAACCTTCTTTTAGGAAAAAATTCATATGATGTTTGCGTTGATGTTTGATCCACATTTTAAAGGCATTGATTGCATCATGGATCACATAAACAAAAATCAAACAGTTAAGTTGGTACAAGAATATGATGATCTAGTTTTGTTACCCTTATTGAATAGTACTTTAAGTTTTCTAAATCCAAATCAAACTACAACATCTTTAGTTTTTGCACCACCTTAGCTTTCTTCAAATGGGTTATTTGGGTTAATTGTTTCATCACAATAAGCTTTTAAATGTCTTCTCAAAACTAAACTTTCTATGTTTTGTAAGTTTCATGTGGAGAATGCAGATGGGTTTTTTGGCACAATAAATTATGGGAATCCCATGTTCACAAATCAAAACAAAATGAATCTTTTTAGTTATAGGTGTATTCACTAACCTATGATAGTGTCATCTTGGGGTTCATAATTTTGACAAGCTTGTAATGATTTACAAGAACTAGTTTAATGAATGTGCAAGGAAGTTCATGTTATAAGCCAACTTGTAAACAACACATGCCATTTGGATTTCTATAGAAATGGCTTTCCTATAATGAGTTCCTTACTCCATTAAAACAACTTGGAACCTATTAATTATGTTAAATAAAGTGGATTTGGACATCCTAAAGTTTTCCACCCATTTATCATCCTCATACTTAGTAAAAAAAAAACCTTAAAAAACCATATAAGGCTCCTTGGTTTTGCTTAATGCCCCAAATCTTGCAACAACACACAAAGAGAATTTCACATGTGAAGATCATGTAATGCAATTACTGCAAGTAGAAATTCAATGCTAACTTGGGCAATATATGGGTTTTAGATGTATGAAAAAAGATCTAAAAATAGAGAATGTTAAGGGAAATTGAAAACTTGATAAAAAAATTGAAATAAAACCATGCACCCATCACAAACAAGACATTTTCTTAAGTTTCACCCAAACTTGTTTTTGGATGTTATTAAAAAAAGACAATGAAAACTAAAGGACAAATATAATTAAAAGAAAAGATGAACACATGTTCTTTGATGTTTTAAGAGGAAAAATAGACATAACAAAAAAAATAGAAACAAAAAAAGGAAACCATGATGAGCACAAATAAAAAAAAAAGAAAAAGAAGATGACGAGCAAGGGAAAAAAATTTAAAAATTACTTATTTACTTCATGATGTTGAAAAAGGAAATAATGTTTTATGATGTTGCAGAGGGAAACGATGTTCACAAAAATAAAATGGAAGTGGAGTTTAATTAGAGTGCCAAAACCTATAGCAAACCCCACAAGTTCAAACTTGTAAACAAAACAATGAAAGCTTGAAAACAAAGCAACAAAAATTACAAAAAATAACACTGCAAACCAAAAATAACAAAAGATATGAAGCACATATATTTGCAATAGTGTAAAGTGTAGATGAGAAAGAAGATGTCGAAATGTTAAAGTGTAGATGAAAAACAAAATGTTAAAATGAGAAACATCAAAATGTAGAGAAGTTAAGAAGGTTGCAAAGGCTTTGCAGGTGGCAAAATGCAATGTGAGTTAAGAAACAATAACAAGTTTTAAAAGAAGAATTGACATTGAAGAGCAATGTGCAAATAGTTGAGACAAAGCACCAATGTTGACAACCATAAGAGAAAAATGCACAATGCAAGAGAAAAATGAACACAATGCGAGAATCTTGGAAAAAAAACAAAGTTTTGACATGAAAGAAAAATGGAATCAAGAGAAGGATGAAAAAGATGATGAACTTGTGTGCATGACTATCAACTTGCCTCTTTTAACTAGCGAAATTTCACCAAAAAGTGAAATTAAATATCAAAAAATTGAAAATCAAATGCTTTTGGAGGTTTTTGATCATCACATGTTTTTTAAAACTAAAAAATTGCTAAGTTTCTATATTTGAACTTTAGTACTCCTAGTAACCTTTTAAAGGTGAGGCTCAAGCAAGAATGGTTGAACCATAAAGGCAAAGCTAGGGAAAAATGCACCCTAGGGGGCACATGTAGTCATTCTTGATCTAATGGCTTTTTAAAGCATATTCTATTATAAAAACCACATCAATTGTCACCCTCAAAATTATCACTTCTTGCTTCAAAAATGTTGATTTTTTTGCAATTTAAGATACTTGAAAAGAAGCAAAATCTACCTTTTAAAATCCTCTATATTTTGAGTTTTTAATCCTCATAATAATCCTTGAGACCCATTTTCCCTTCTATTGAATCAGTAAAGGGATAATTAATATTGATTTTACCATAAATAAAAAAATATGTCACTTTAAAAAACTTGGGATGGTCTTTTATAATGGTGTGCCAAAATCTTTCCTTCACATAAATAAACCTTCAAATGATGGAATAAGGTAGTTCCATTATTGAATTCACATAAATTCAAAAATTAAATATTAAAAGAATTGCTTTATTGGTATGTGTTGTTGTGTTAAGTCAAATAAAAAGTCAACACATTTGTGAAAACCATTTTGAAACCCAAAAAAAAAAAAAGATTCCAAGTAAGTAATAGTTTATTTTTGGTGATTTTTTTGACAAAGAAATAATGAAAATTTGGGAAAAAAAATTAGTGTAAATTTGACTAATTTTGTGATAAAAAAAAACATTGGTAAATAGTTCATCATATTCCACAAATCACCTAAAGAATAATGTATCTCCTTATACACTAGGTTGATAAAACCTTAAACAATGACACTATAGTTTTCATTTTTTTTTTCCAAATTCCATAATTCCCTAATAAGGTAAATATATAATTGAATTTGTTTGAAAGCACAATGGCAAACCTAACTTGATAAAGCCATTGGCAACCCCAAGTCAAGCTCTTTGGCAAAAGGCTAGCCAAAGGTACATACCATACCTACATACCAAGTTCACCAAAAAATAATTCAAATTGTTTTTTTGGAAAAATATGAAGATAAAAAGGTGAAATGTTAAAAAATTATATTAAAAAAAAAAAGAGATCAAAACTCCTAGAAAAGAAACATTGTTGTACAATGCATTTTGACAATGTCCAAGTTGCACACTCCACATGATTACATTTTTTTTGAAGGAAATAACTTATGCAACCAAAGTGATTATCATCGAAAGAAAGATGTTTTTAAAATGATGATCATCCTTAGGAAGATTTAACTAAATTTGGTTATAAGTGAGATATGAAATATAAACATTTAATCATCCGTCTAAAATTCTCACTACACACGCAACATGGGAAAATGTTGCTTTCAAAAAGATTTTTTTTAATAATTGAATTTCAATATATTAAAATTTGGGAAGACAAACCTTAATTTTCAAAAATAATTAATTATTCATTTCAACATGAAAAATCTTTCTATGGGAGTACGAAAGTTGAATGTCATAATGGTATTGTTATCACATCATGAACCATAATTCCAATTTTTCGTCAAATACACATTGACAAGGGTGAATGACTATGAAATTTTTTAATTAGAAAGGTATGTAACCCCCTTTTATGCTTGGAAGAAAAACTTTCATTATTTGCAATTTTAAACATGTAAATTTGTAGATTTCATAATAGCTTTTTGCTATTTGTGAATTTCCATACTATTATGATATCTTTTTATGATTACTTAGTTTTGAAGTTTGGTGTCATAAATGGTTAGGTAGGTAAAATTCCAAAGATGAATATTGTTGCAATTTGTTTCTTAAAAAGAGAGAGATTATTAGGATGCACAAATTAAACATAATTTTGATCCAAAAAAAATGAATATGAAGACATCAAGAACAAATGGTTCCACTAATTATATTTTATATTTTTCTTATATATATATATATATATATATATATATTCTCAAATATTATAAA
>Ga0209208_10002255_pt1 | contig 27582 bp, 15 predicted proteins | sample S1TSphfallax_3_FD_187694 | JGI IMG/M metagenome (GOLD analysis project Ga0209208, IMG submission 187694) | Host-associated microbial communities from peat moss isolated from Minnesota, USA - S1T2_Fd - Sphagnum fallax MG (SPAdes) (version 2) | ecosystem: Host-associated > Plants > Peat moss >...
GTACAAAGTTGATGTGACCAATAACTTTTTTTTCATGCCATATATGTTTCAATTTTGAAGTAGATTTAATAATCAACTTTGAGTTCAAAGTGAAGTCAACCTACACAAACTAAGAAATAAGATTGTTTATGCAAGTTGGAACCAAAAGGGTGCACAAATGAACGACATGCAACAAAAGTTTAATAACGTTCATCACAATTTAGACTTGGAGAAATGCCACCACTTCTTTTCCTATGTTATACTATGTAATTTGTCACGAGGATTATATCACAATGGAATTATTTTTTAGGACTCATAGGTTTTTTTAAAATTTTCATTTTCTTAAATTATTGAAGAGTCTTGCAATTCTACAAGTTCATAATTCCCACATACATAATTGGGTTGCAAGAGTAACAAGAAAAAAATTGTAGACCTTAAAAAGACCTTTCTAGAATTGTATTACAAACTTAATTTGGAAGTCATTTGACCCGTGTTTATCGGGTTTTATTGCTTGGGAGTCTAATTGCCAATTTGACTTTTGACCACCTTTTTGGCTGTAATTCCTAATTCACAACTCCAAGTGGAAAATGTGAGCCCAATTTTGATATTTAGATTTAAAGATATTTCCAATGGTATATTGAAGGCCCAATTTGAACATTGTTTACTATCTATAATTTTGTCTAAAAGATTTGGGACACCTATGGAACTCCAATTCCCAAAATGAGAGATCATTTAAGAGTGTTGGGATTCCCTTCTTTGCATTTTGTTACACTTGTGAGGGTATGCTTGAGTCCCAAAATATTCTCTTGCATTACTTCCCTTCTAATGCCCTAGCCTTGGCCACAAGCCCAAACCTAGGGTCATGACCTTGAGTTTGTTAGGACATTTATAGACACTTGGAAAAACATTCAAAACATTTTTGTCATGGCTTTTCAAACCCTTTTCTATGTTAGGAAATGATTGGATTTTGGGCACATGAACCCATCTTATTGTAGGCATTGGCAAAAGATTTCAATAATATGGCAAGTCAATCCAAACAAGATTTGTTCTTCCAAACTATGCCCCATTTATATTTGAGATTTTGACTTGAAAATCCAAGTCCTAATGTGAAAATGGACTTGTGAATGTTGGGAGTCCTCCCTTTCATTCTCACACATTTCCAACTCACCTTTGAAAATGCATTTGAGTCAAGCCATGCCTTCGCATCAATCTTGACTCAAAACCCCTTGTTTTACACAACCTTGGTTGCAAGCCCAAGGTTGGTGTTATGACAATATCCCACATTTAAAATGGGGCCCTAATTGACATTTTAACATTATGTTTGAAGCCTTGATGTTTAAGCTAAGTTTGCAACTTTATTTTTGGCTTGATTTCACATTTCCTTTTGTTTTGGTCACAATGTCAAGGTAATGATTGCAACATAAGATCTAGAGAATGATTTTTGCATATACATTCTTTATCACCTCAAAATAATCCCACATTTAAGGAGACATAAAATTCAAATATATACTAGTTGAACACAAGTAAAAATATTTACTAGCCAATTAAGATAAAATAAAATTTAATTAGCTAGGGGAACAAAAAAAACCTAAACGTTTATTCATGGGTATATCCAACTGACATTGATTTGCACTAGTGTTGGGCAAGAATGTCAATTGAACCCAAGTGTAAGGACCAATAATACAAATCTTGGTATGAAGAAACCAACCAAATTCATATAACCGTGTTTTAATATTCATGTAATACCTCTATATTACCTCATATGGTCTTTCAATGGTACTTGAGTTCATACTTGACATGTCTCATACATAACTTTTGAATATGTTGGTTGAGATCAATATTTCCCCTTTTCATCGAGGGGTGCTACACAATATCAAGGGAGAACACTGTGTTTCAAAAACTAACATTCCATGTTAGGGCCTATGGCTATGCAATGGGCATGCAAAGTGGGAAGCTTGGAAAGTTTTGAAAAAAATTGTAATTAAAAATCTTGATGGAGGATGGCTTCTATTCATGTTGATGACTTTCCATATTGAACTCTGCAAAGTACATTTCAAATACTGAGACGAACTCAAGAGGTTCTTATTTTTTCCTCAATTGACTTTTTAGATATGCTTTAATTTCTTATTTTTCCTCCCAGAAAAATATTCAGATGTGACTAGTGCTTTTTTTTTTTGCTGGCGAACTGGGCAACATTTTGCCCTTGGCTGTGGGACGCATAGTCACCACAACAGGAGTTTTGAGCTCCAATTTGCCAAACATTGCTCTTGGATGAGGTTTAGGGTGCTAGATTGCATCCAATGTCAAAGGAATTTTTGCCAGATTTCCCCTGTTTAGGGCAGGTTTTTTGGTTAGTTGTATACTGCTTTGACAGTTTTCTCAAATCTTTTGGCCATTATAGCTAAATCTTATGTAGGATCATAGCCACTCATGCTAATCTCTTGTTGGATAATTGCCACCTGTGCCACATCACAAAAATGAAAAAAATTGATCTACCATTTCAACCAAGATTCAATGCCATCATGAAGGGTATATGAGTATTGATACTGGCAGGTATCAAATTTCTAAAATCATAAGTATGGCTACCACCCAGTGTTACATTAAGAATCAAGGTATTTTATACCAGCCTAATACTAGATCTGAAATCTCTGGACCTACCAGGACCAGTCTAGTAGAAGATCCTCAAGATGCTGGACATGCTAACCTTGCTGGTCTCTTGAAGATACAATACCCAGTACCCACCCAACAATTGTTTGCACCATGGAACATATCACAAACCGACAATAGGATACTTATGCATGTGAGGAACTCCAGATAGCATGGTTCTCCTTTTGCTAGCTGTCCCTGATGCTAATGTTGTTGAAATTGGCTTGTAATTTGGGCACATTTGTGGTAATGGTTTAAGACATTCATCTTTAGTCAAACTACTCAGCTTCGAACCATCTTATTCCGCATATAGAGACAGAGCAAGAGAAATAGAGAAAAGATGATTGTTGAACTATGATCTTTAGTAGAGAGAGAGAGAAAAGATGATTGCCATCTCTGGTATTGGCCTATAGCAGCAGGTGGCTAGTTTCAGGCATCAGATAAATCATCCCTATATTTAGTATTAGCGGGTCAAATAGTATGTATGCCATACTGGAGAGTGGGCAGGGTTCTGTGGATTCAGGTTCCTAGTGACCATGTAGCCTACCCCGGGAGGCCAATCCTAGGATGATCTAGGAGGTGGACTTGACCAAACCCTGCTGCTTCCTGGTGTTAACGGCTAGAATATAAAACATACCTTACAAAATCAGCAATGCCTGTTGATTAAGTCCACAAAATTGGCACCCGTTCTGAAATGAAGACGCTAAACACTCCTCTCCTCCCCCCTGCTGCCCAGCTCTGTGCAGGTCTAAGAAATGCATTGTTACACCTTGTGCAGTTCTGTTGCAGGTTTGATCGATAACCTGCATGGTTGAAAATATATTTGAAGTTTGATGCAATTGTTTCGAGCGGCAAGAAGTAAGATAGTGGTAATGATTAAATCCTCCTTGCATGTGGTCGATGGGTTCAAATCTTATGAATAGTTTGCACAGCATGTCAAATTTTTTTGTTCTGCAAAGAACATCAGAACATGAACCACATGGTTCTGCACAAAATGACAAGCCTGGACAAAGCTTGTTGTAATGGGTATTTAGCAGCTTCTGAAATGCTGATGAAGCATGAGAATTAGTTGGTTAAAAGGGAGAATAAGACCTAACAAACTGGTTAAGTTTTCCTTTTTCCTGTTCGTTTTACTAGTTACAGAATTGGCATTGCACCACCACTTCTGAAGGAGTGCAACATGAGAATTAGTTGATTGAAAGGGAGAATAAGACCTAACAGCTGATGAACTTTTTCTTTTCCCCATCTCTATTTAATTTTATTCCTTGTTCTTCTAGTAGTGGCTACATTGCCATAAAATTTGGCATATTTACATCAGCTCATATCGTTCATTCAAATTGTAGGCCAAGCAAGGATCATGTGATCAATCATTGCACAGTGTTCTGTCCCAATTCGAGTCAACAGAGAAAGTCCAAAGCCCATCTTCTTCTCACAGAAAAAAAACTGGCAATAGGTAGTAAGTTAAGTAATATTGGTGTTTGAAAAATATCACATGTTCTCTCTCTCAACTCTGAACCTGGCTGGCAGCTGAGTTTTTCATGGTGCCTTGTGACAGTTGTTGTTCCTGCTGTGGTAATCATGATGAGCAGCTAGCTTCCTTTATGGGAATGCCTCAGAAGTAATCCATCAGCACCCTTTTAGACTTAAAAACCATTTTGTAGAAAGCATATCGTCTAGAATTTGGAACCTTAAATTGGAGCACAATCAGAGACAATCTCTGATGCACATGGAGAGAAAAGCCATGAAAACTCAAACCATGGCAAGCAGTCTTATTTTTCCAACAAATTTTGTCATCTTTTGACTAATTAATGGGGAAATTTCAGATTAAAAAATTTTCTTAATGTAAATCTGACTAAATTTTGGTAATTTATTGGGAAATCTTGGCAACCTTTTTCATATCAAAAATTTGAAATGAAGCCTGATGGCAAATTCAACATACTTTTTAGCAGTCCAAGCAACAACACAACAAACACCCTTTCAATTTTGTGGATGCAAGAAACAAAATAAAAACACAAGAATCAACAATAACCCAACATGGGCCACTGGGAGCCTTCCTTTTGTCAGAGGTGTGGGCCTATGTATGGCATTGTTAACATTCATTATTTTGGTGTCAACTGGAATTGCAAATGTATTTCAGTTGTAATCAACTAGAAAATTGCTTTTTGAACTTAGAGTATTGTAAGTTCAGGCAAAAGTGAGTTAACATGCCAAAGGCTCTGAAGCTTGCACTATCATCAAAATGTCTTAAGGAAGGGTCTAGAACAACTGAGGCAACATGAACTGACCACAGGACTGTATTTTTGGACAGCACTCAAGGCCTCCTACTACTCAGCAACAAATAGAGAATGGGAAACCTAGGATTTAAAGTGAGAACTTTTTCTGCACTATTTTATTATTAAATGCTGCTGTTGCAGGAAGCCTTTAAAATGCAGATTATTTTAACGGACTCTTTGAGTACCCACTCGAGGACAGACTAAAGAGCAGAACAGAACCAAAAACATGGAAGGCAGCAGGGGGGTGAAGGCAGGACAATTGAGTGACCCAGGGTGTCAGATCACAGTGAAAACTGGGAGGTTTAAAATAATCAAATAAATACAAAAATAAAAACCCTACTTAGGCCTGTCTTGCATTCCATAGTAAATTATCCACCGATAGAGAGTACCAAAGAGCTCGGTTCGTACAAATAATTTCTGACAATTTTTAACGCTAAATGCAAGTCCCGCCATACCTCATCATGGCAACGGTTGCAACCTCCTCTGCTTGTATTAAGAAAATATGCTTAGATCATACTACAATCTTTAAACTGTGATGTCATTGCTGAATGCAATTGCAGCACACAAGAGAAGTGAGTTCTCACATACTTTTATTTCAGTAACCAATCATATGTTTGAACTTTATTCGTGATGATGATGACCATGATGACCAATCGACCAGAGGTTTAGGGTTTAAGGTGATCCGTGAGAAGAATGTACATGATTCAGCTTTAGAACTTTGGAGAATTTATCAACCACCTTAATTTGGGTGCCTCAAGATCTCCAATGAATCCATGACAGACATGTAGGTTTTTCCTGAGTGGATGTAGAATAAATGATTATGTTCTAGCACAATGTGCACCAATATGGACTATGGAACAATTCACCCTCCTACTGATGAAATGAGGAATTACTTTCTCCCAAAGAAAGCACAATTTGCAATCCAAAATATTCTGGAACAACAGTACGCATGCAAAATGTGGTGAAGGGAGGAGGGTCTATCTACTTGATTAGCATCTCCCTGATGCAACAACAAGGGAGCAACAAACAGTAGGGATTAAAAAAATTGTTGCTCAGATTTCGTTGAGTAAGAAGTAGGAACAATGAAGGTACTTGAATTTGGATGGAGCTGGTCTTGTTTTGCAGGAGTCAAAAGGGTTGGGTGTGCATGGTCAAAAAATTTATTGGGTTAAACTGACAAAGAGGTTTACGTAGGCAAGGTTCGTTCAAGGTACAAACTGATAATAATTAAGAAAAGCATTGACAGTGAAGTCAGGCAAGGATTGAATGCATAGGCATCAGGGTCCTGGATGATGGAGGGGAGTGTGGGCTTCCATGAAATCAAATGAAAAGTCAAGGCCAGCAACACCTACTCCCCAGTCTCATCTCATCAGCCCCTTCCAACAACCCAACAACAACCCAAGTCCCCAGAACCATCCAGGTCCTGACCTGTCACCCTGTAGCAAAAATCCAGGTCCTGGTACGGCACGCACACTTCCCTTGAGACCTTGGATTGTTCAGATACAGTGTTCCACAATCATTTCAAACAAGCCAATTCTGCAGGCTCTCAAACAAGTTGTTAGGGTCTGCAAATGGGGGTTGAGGGGGTATGAATGGTTGGACAGATGGATGAATACCCTACTGCATCCATAGTTACTCAAATGTTAAGTTATAATGGTTTGGGTGCAAAGTGCAAAATTTCCCCCTACATCCACTTTTGATCCAGCTAGGAACCCTAATGATTTATATTCCTTTGTGTAGCCAGTAGTGTCTGGAACTATATTCTAGCAAAGGCTGCAGGACCCAAAATGTTATATTTTGGGTCACAGGGCCAATACATGGTTTGATATCATATCCCAATATGATAAAGGTATAACAATCTCCAGTTTTTCTAAATTGTCAGAATGATATAGTATGAGACAAATTGTGAACTTTGCATTGTGCTATCATGATATGAGTATTCTAGATGATGGTAAGAATATAAGTAATGAGTGAACACAAGAATTAACAAGTATTTAAACAAGGATATTGATATTGTGTGAAAAACTTGTTATGTTTGAAAATGTTTTTCATCTTAACTCCCAATTGCAACAATCATTTCAAACTAAAAAAAACTAAGAATGATTTTGGGATCAACCATGCAATTCTTGATTCATGGAACCATGATTTGAAACATATTGTTCTACATCTAATTTGAACATGTAATGAGTCAAATTAATCACAAGGTATATATCCATTTTTATTTGAAAACCTCTAAAGTCCAACTCTCTCACTATGTACCTTCACCTTGAATTCATACCAACCCTACAACAACAATAGAAGACAGAGCGGTAATGAGTACTAAACACAATATACCACATCCCCACATTTGCTGGTTTGATATGTAATATTACTTTTTGAACTCTTGTACCCACCTGATCCAAGTATTTTGTAATTCCTGACCCCAATATTTCATTAGCAAATAGTAGACTGGTCTTGTCCTACATATTGTTACCCATACCATGTTAGAGCATCTCCACCAGATAGATTGCAAATGGGCTCCATGACACAAAGATGCAAACATGATTGATGATCCCCCTATATGCAAAAAACACACCAACAAACTGTGGCAACCAACAATAATGCCCTTTAAATGAAATTGATGGGAGCTTTTTGTGCACCCTCTGAAATGTCATCCTCATGAAAACTTTATGTGACTTCCAACTGCCATTGCTTTGTGTAATTGAGCTTCTTTCATGTGCAGCCAAATTGCATAGTGTAGCTCATCATAAATCACGAATACATGGACAACGCAAAGGAGAATTCACCAGGTTGTGAATTGAAATTTATACTCTGATTTGATAGAACATAGGTGGGCTAGAAAATGCCTCATTATTTGTTTGAAATACTTTGAAACAATTGTATTTTGCCACTCATGAATGTTTTCAATGTCCTTTAAACTTTGTGCATGCAATTTTTTTCATGTGCGAGCTCTAGCTAAACCACTGTGGAGTCTATGAAAGCTATAGAATCATATATGCCAAAATTTGTAATCAACAAAGTTGAATGAAGCGGGTTTGTAATCATTGGAGTTAGGGGAGTTGAGATGGAGCTGTTGAAGGTAACTTGGGATTATAGTTGTTAATGTTAGAAGAGTTTGCGTTGCAATTGTGGGAGTGGGGTTGCATACCCAGGGCATTGTAGTTAGGGGTGCCAAAGGTTGACATTGTTGTTTGAACTTTGCTAGTTCCAAAGGTAACTTTGCAAGTTTTATTGTTAGGCACTGCGTCATCATGAATAATGAAAATTGCAATTTAAACACTTTGCTCTTCCAAGATTGGAATCTATTTCAAGGTGATGGATGCCATGTCAATAGTTGCCTTGGCTTGAGTTTTGATTGTGCACTTTTTCATCTTAATTTCCATTTGATCTTCCTTCACTTCATGATAACCTTGTGGGCATTTCAAGTCATGACTCCGATTGACAACTAAAGCCCCTCAACGCCCACTAATTTTTCTAACACATTCACTTGCACTCTCTATGTCTTTTGCAGGCAAAAACAACCGTCTCTCCACAGGTTTGAGTTTTCTATTTTTCTCTCTAATTTTTGCTCACTAAGGTATACCCTTAAAAAGCAACCAACAATGAATGAACACAAAACAATCTTTCTTGGGGTGTTTGGACTTGTATAATTGCAATACCTTTTGAAAAACATCCTCACTATAAAACTAGTATTGTTCAAGGCAAAAACAACATGGGTAATTACAACAAAACTTTAACATGATTTCTTGATGTTCAAGCTAGCAAATTATCCTTTAAGTTTTATGGCCATGTTTTTAAAGATGTTTCATTTTGAGGATAAAAGTCAAAGCATAATACTTCTAACTTGGACCACTTCAATAACAATGGTGTGAAAATCAATATGTTGAGAACTTGAGGTCATGCATTATTTAAATAAATGTTGTGCATGTATTTCAATTTTCAAAGAATTGCCAACTCCAAATTTGCAAATGTTTCAAAATCAGAAAACTGCAATTTCAATTCCTTGAAGGAATCTGAATCGAAGAACCATCAATGCTGGTTATTTCAAAAATCATAAAGAATATATTGTTTCATGAAAGAATTGGTAAAGAATTGACAGTGTTCTAGGTGGTTATTTGATTGTTTTCAAAAAAATTCAAAACTGTGATTATATACCATTATCAATCTTTGTTTCTTTTCTTTTTTCTTTTTTTCGAGGATTATAGGTATGCATCCAAAGAACCACCCTGATAATCAACAGGAGTTTGTTCCTATTTGTAATAATCACCCAAGACTAGTTTGAACCAATGTTAGACACTTGGTTTGGCAGATTAGAACAGCCAGCCGGTTCTGGTTTTGATTAGTAAAACTTGAACCAAAACTGGGTTTGATTTTGGAATCTGGTTCTGGAGCCAGAAATGGATAAGATTCGAAACTCAAACTGGAATCAGGTTCCCAATTTCATATATGTCCAGAACTGGAATTGGAATTTTTGGAAAAAGACCTACTAGAATAGGAGGCTAACTGACTGTTATTTGGCGATTTTAGTCCAAGTTATCCAGAACTGAACTGGAACGGGATCTGATTTTCAGAACTGGAACTGGAGTTTCTTCATAAAAGTCAAGAACTGCCCCAATACTTTGAACCCCGCTTCCTTTATCGATAGCCATTAGTCTTTACTGCACTATCCAGTGAGTGGACAGCTCAGACCTCAGCAGCACGATAAACTAACACATTACTTGCAACTAACTCATTATTGGTTCCAATCCTAGATAGATGAAGCTTAAGTGTCCATATTCTTCAAATTTATGGATGAGAATGTGTACTCTGTTTTTGAGATGAAGCACAGAGACGTTCCCAAGCAGCTCAACCACCAATATATTCATAAAATTTTCAGGTAGAGCATGAAAAATGGTCAGCTACCAAGTAGATTTGGATGAATTTGGATGATTTGGTTCGCTCACAAGTTTAGCCAGATCCTGACTGGGAGTCAAAATAGTACTTAATTCTACTTGCTTTCTACTGTAGTACCTAGCTTGGTTGGGCAATAATAAATTAATTTTTGGAAATACCCAAAATTCTAAAAAATACCTGCCTGCCATGCCAAAAATTTAAAAGAAACTTCAAGCCCAGAGATTCATTATTCAGTATAATGTCGAACTGTAAATGTTTTTATTTATTTTATTGTTGAACATAGTTGACCAAAAATAAAATAAAATAAAATAAAATAGTTATGCACCTTGCTGCCGAACAAGGCTAGGTACTATGGTATTCTACCACCATTGTGTACTCTTGGGTAGCTTTGGTGAGCTTGGAGGTCAGATGAATGATGATGATACCTAGTCGAGGGAAGAGAGCGACCAGTAGCAAACTGGGTCCTGGAACTCACAAAGCCTGATGTTTTTCTGGGGAACAATTCCCTTGGAAGTGGTCAGATTCACTATAAACAAAGTGTTCTGCTCGCTGGCTGCAGTGTCCTTGGATCAGATGGAAAGGGAATTTTTTATTCTATGGCGGCCGGATTATTAGCCATTGTGTCTGATAAGAAGAAATGATGCATGGCAACAGTCTCGTATTGTCAGCGTACCTCCTCCTGGCCACACACCCCGCACTCACCCCTGGCCTTCTCTCTTTCTCTTTCTGTGTCCAATAGACCTGCCAATTTTTTTCTAGTGCGCTAATTAGAAGAGGGCAGGTTCTAAAACAGAATTTTACCTAAGCAAAATTTTGTTTCTCATCAGAGAGTTCTTTCATTTTTGGATGGATTGTCCTTTTTTTGGGATAATATAATCCATCTAAAATTTGTGACAAGATCATTACATTGGGTTGGCTTACCGTTCCTTTCCTCCTAGGTGAATCCATGAATGAGTGGATCAAAAATGGCACATGATATTATTCTCATGAGTTCATTTCTTTTGTATTTTTTTAAAGCTCTAAGATGATCAAATAATTAAGTTGTAACAATTCATCAATTCTAAGATTAATTTTTTCATATTTGAAAATCTCCAAATAAAGAATATTATTTTGTATACATGTTCACAAATTAAAGATTTTGTTTTTTCAAAATCATATGAATTTTTTAAAAAAATTGTTTTGACAAATGAAATATCCATAACTATAATTTCAAAAAATATTTTTGAAGGAAGATTTCATTTGTAAATTCATCATGGATTTTTACAAATAATATTGAATCCATAATAAGAATTTCACAAGCATATTCATACAAAAAGAAATCCATATACAAATTAACAATCACAATAATATTTCATGTGTTACACTTTAAAAAGTTCACTCACGTAACTTAAGGTCATTACTTGACAATATGATCACATACATTTAAGTTGATATTTTAAAACCAAAGTTCATTGGATAGAATATAAATTTTAATACAAGTCAAATGATTTTACACAGAACCAATTTGTATTGCATCAATATTGATGCACTCATTCATGCATTCCCCCCTCCCTTCCACCTACCCTCCTTCCCTTCTGGCTAATCACAATTGCCATCATGGGCACCCTCTAACTTGAAATCTACTTCAATTATCTGGGTACTGTGCTATATTGTTTACTATTTCCTATTTACCAATAAGCACATTACACACAATTTCTCAAAGTATTTTCCCTTGAGTAGTGGCTGAATGGGGTCGAGAAGGTGACCAACAAGGATGCAAATATACTGTAGTACTTAGGCTGGTGCAATTCTCAAATTAACTTTGAAAATCTGGAAGAAACTTTCAAGTGCGCAAGCTTCATTATTTACCAAGTATAGTGCTTAATAATAAAATATTATTATTTTAACTGCCGAAAGTAAATGACTATATATATATATATATAATGTATATGACAGCTAGCTGCAGAACCAAGCCAGGTACTATGATATTTTAGTATTAAGTAACTGTGTTGTCAACAAACCCTTTTGCTCAGGGTTCGAATCACCAAACGTTTTGGATCACATCATCAAATAACTTAGCTCCTTTTTATTCTTGGAAAATCAAAGCTTTCCAAGACACTCTTGTGGGGCTGATTTTATTACATGCTGCTTTCAAATTGAAGAAGTTTGTTGATGGCATTTTTGACTGCCCCTACATAGATCCATGTCCCAAGAGCTGATGCATCTAACTGACCCCCTCTCCCTAGTCCTGAGGAGAAGCACCACTGAGAACTTGCTGGAAGGTAAATCCGACAGCCGTCATCTGGCGTGTAGTAGTAGTACCACCCTAGTTACTGATCAGCACCTGTAAAAAGGGACCTTCAATCTGTATGTACTACCGTTTTAACTAGTCAGTTCTGGCTCACCCCCCACCTCTTTCCTCCTTTTGATGCTCATCTGTTCCAGAAACAATAAGAAAAAAAAATTGTGTGCTGGAGACTTCTACCGTACTCATTGCATGGTGTGTAACCTGTCATCCATTCAATTTCAACCCCTTAATTTATTTCATTTTTGTAATTGAACAATTTATCATTGTCCACTTGAACTTTGCTTATGGTGGTGGTGGTGGAAGATTGTCATACTGTTTCAATTCCCCATGCCCCGGGAAATTATCATCAACACCACTACTGGGTTGTGGGTCGGTTAGCATTGAGAAGTGAGACGAGGTTGCTTGCCCTGCAGTCAGTTCGCCCACATTCAAAGCCATCCATGAGTCTCTTGGGTGATCCAAAAAACCTTCAATTTGTGCTCTGCTGGAGGGAACATATTTGCAGGCATGAAGCTTTGCACATGGGGGGTGTGTGTTTGGATAGCTAGTAAAATATGTTTAGACACACATTCACAGCTTTCTGCTAAGTTTATTGTACCTACTTTGCCCAGAGCCATGGGTTGCAAAAGGATTTCTCTTGGGGAGGCGGTTTATGGGCAGTGGTTTTGATCCCTCATGACACATGAGATTTGGTAATCTAGCCATTTTTGTTGTGAGTTTGTCATGATTGTTGTAACTCCATTGAGTTCAAAATCAGCCTAATGACCAGCCCAGAGTTCCACAAATCCATTCATGCACCTGATTTATTTGGAATCGAACAGCATAGTCATGATTGTGTATATGAACTGTACAGCTACTTTAAGTGTCTGCTGGCTAAATTTCTCATAAAAATTACCTACTCAAATGTTTTGATAACTAATTTTCACAAAAAATATTTTTTCCTCATAAGTCTAGATTTCATTCTATCCATTGCCCATGTTTAGGTTTTAGGGTTTAACTAATTGTCATTTAGTGTAATATATGCCACAATGAACACTGCATATTGTACATTGTAATGGATGAAACCACAAAGTTTTACCTCATACATGTGTCATGATCCACAATTTTTCCTGTGAGAAAATCCACATTCTCTTGTAGTGAGGTGTGGGGATCATCTGTTGTTATCATATGTCACATTTAAGTGAGAGGCAATTCAATCATATTTGGGAGGGGGTGATTTGGAGAAGGCATTGAAGGAGTAATGCAAACTTTGACAATCAGAGAATGGGTCTCCCTTTTGTATCCTTTTAATACATGAACAAAAGAAAAGGATTTCAGTGCTACTCATGAGCCCCACTGAAACCCACCCACTGAACCCACCACTGCCAGAACACAATGCCAAATTTCTGCAACTGCCATGAGAATTGAACCCATTTGTCCAATTTTTTTTTTGGTTAGACAGGTGCCTGGAAATCTCCAACTAATTATAACGGATAACTAACGGACCAGCATTCTATAAGTTTGTGTGCATGTTATGTTCCAAAGCTCAGCACAGTAAAATAACATACATGTGTAACTGGCTGATCTCCTTACTGTTTTGATGCAGGCAGGCCCTCTCTAGTGAAAGCAAGCCAGAACTTGACAAAACTCTCCTATTGCCTGTAAGACTGGTGCAGGCAGTTGTCCCCTGACAGATTATCAATAATGTCATTTGGGGGTCATACATATTGGATGATGATGGCAGCAGCCGTTCTCCTGTGATGAGGAAAAAAATTCATCACTTGGGTACTTTTCTTTGCTGGTGAACTTTTATTTTCTCAAATTCATTATTATCATTGTCCCAAAACAGCCACATTATGAATCCCTCAAAATTGAGACTCTAGACTAGACCCGAATAAATAATAGTAGTGGGTAGTTGAAAGAGTGTTCCTCCTAGGCTAGAGTTTTAATAATCACAGCATCTCTATAGGTTGTAGCTGCTGTAGCTGGCAACTTATATAGTAAATGTTAAGTAAAATACTTTCACCATGCTGGTGCCAGCCAGGATTCAATGAGTTTTCCACACATTTCAATGAGTTTTTATTTTCTTGGAGTTATTGTGAACATCTCAGTCAAACTACTGCAAACTACAAGTCTTTGGTGGTAAGACTGAGTAGAGTATATTCCCATGATGTAAATGTGTAATAAGAGTTCACCTGCATGGTTCAAGGCCGTAAAGCTCTCATTAGATTCTTTGGTCTGGCTTTGTTAGACACTGTGACGCACTTACACTGTCGAACATGACTAAAACTACGTGCTTGACTAATCAAGAGGAAACGACCCTGCATTTATACACAACATTTCCCCCAAAAAAAATTCATCATGATCATCACAAATACATGTTATACGCTAGTGATATTCTAGCCATAAAGGAAATACCAAGTTTAATTAAGCTTGTTTACAGACTGTTGACAGCAAGAAACCAAAAAAACTCTTTTTAATTACACTCATGTACAACACAACATGAGTGCAGTTCATGGTTCCATTTCATTAAATTGTCACTCCAGTCAAAATGATGAGATGATATTTCACATGACCATAACAACACATGTGCTTTATTGAATCACATGCAATGCAATTAACAGATAGCAAGCTCATATGTAACTCAACCAATTGTGAAGTCAAAAAAGAACTCAAGTGAGTTGCAGACTACTGATCATTGTTATACAATAAGCTGGGAGTTTACCAAAGTTGAACATGCTATATAAACATGTATAAATAAGATGGAGTGATTTGTGGTCAGATTAGCCAGAGACTCATCCTCTGTTTGCTAGCCAGCCACAATTGCCAGAGAAGGAAAGTACCACCCCATCCCTCTTTCATCGGAAGGCCGGGTGGTGTCCTGATTTTTGCAGCAACTCAATTAGGGCTAGCTATGTACTAACCTATGGACATGCTAAATTTTTTTGGTAAAGAAACTTTACAGGTCAGAAAGGAGCTACACTCAGTACTTACACAGCTGCCTGTCTTTGGATGGTTTGCTTATGTTTCTCTCCTCCACATACCTATCACTGGCAATTTGATGATTAAATTAGGGTTAGCTGACACAGTACACTATCCTCGGCATGCCCACTCCCCCACCATCCCCATTGAGCTTTCAATGTAGGCTCTGTACTTTGGGAACTTGGAGAGACAAGGGGGGGGAACCCCATGCGTAAGAGACCCCGACAACATGTGAATTTTATGTACGAACCTGTAGAACAAACGCATTGTGAAAAGTGAAAGTTTTCAACAGCTCGGATATTCATCATTCTTGCATTCAACATTGGTTTTATGTGTGTCCAAATTTTTATTTATTTAAACATTGCCATACTCTTCAACTTGCATTGCACGACCCAACTCTCTCTGTGACACCCCCCCTCCCCAATGGAAATAGTGTTCTTCACAACTGGATGTTTCCTACTGACTGTTCTACAACAGTTGCACAGATTCCTAAATTCATACAGAACATGAGAACTATTAACTCACAAAAAAATGTGGAATCGGGAATTGGAAGTTGCAAAACTGAGACTTCAGTACAGTCGGTCAAGACCTACCGTACAATTTGGACATTTTGGAAGGTGCTGAAAAGTGGTGGGATTCTTCAGCATGCATCCAAGAAAAGTTAGACACAGGTGCTTTGGAATTGGGCGGGCCCCCAAGATTTTCATTTTTATTAAAGCTATTATCAGTGACTGTTCTTCTCCTTAGCAGAATGATGAATGTTAATATACTTTGGGAGAATTATTTGGTCTTTTTTTCACACTTTATTTGCAAGCCTAATGTATCTACAGCAGCGGTGTTTTTATTCTGAAAATTCTTTGGTTTGTTTTGGAAAAATTTGGGAATCTTTTGGATTTTTTCTAGTGCACATTCAACTAATTCTTTTTACTTTTGGAAAAATGCACCAAATTTTTGATACTGCAAAATTGAAAAAAAAACTGAAAAACTAAAAACTAAACTGCACAATGAGTAGTGGCCAATTGTTAGAGACCATTTCAAATCACTCTGGTTGCCTGAATTTATAAGGTTGTGTTACAGTAGAATAATGCTTAAGCTAGTAGAAGAATATTGATAATGATCTCTAGCACTCCAAACAATAGCCATTTTAAGGTAAATGAGCTGGCCAACAATCCGGCCAAGATTTAACATGGATTTAACAATAGATCCCCACAATAATCCCTAAATTCCCTTTTGTAGAATACCTTAGCTTGCAAAACGATATGTGCAAGCCTCCAAGGTATCAAATATACCAAAGACACAAAAGTGGGCTGTAAGAGCACACCCATTATGTGTTTCTCTACTAGTGTTGTGTGTGTACATGATTTAGGACTCTAAGATATCCAAACTATTCTCTCAAAGAGTCACAATTTGTCCCATATCCTTTGTTCGAAAGTGTGCTTGTGTATTGTATACACCTAAACTAAAGGAAAGAACTTCCATAGAATTCAAAGTAAAGGATTCTAATTATTTCCAGGGGAGTATTGGACATAATAGAAATTTTTTGTGAAGGGCTGATCAAAGTAGATATATACACTTAGGTAGTGTATGTGTAATGATTTGAGCCATGCAGCTATAAATTGTTTACACTTACACAATTTTATGCATGTATGCCTATATACAATTGCATGCTTCCACTAGTCTCAACCAATGTCTAACACATCCAAAATAGTGTGCAAGTTATTTTCTTGTATTCACTCAGTGTAGAATGAGAATTAGGTTAATGCCATAGGAATGTGAACCAATAATAATGACCGGCCAATCTATGCCACTTGCATTTTTTTACTGATTGTTTTGGAGAGCAATATATCATATGCATAATTACAAGTCCAAACTCAATATCACACTATTTAAAGATTCAACTTCATTCAAAGCCTTCAAGTGTTACCACGTTCTCAACTGATTTTTCCTTTCAAAACCTGGTTTTTTGGATTTATTTGAATTTCCAGCAGCAGAAATCACTTTAAAATCAATATCTCCGACACTCTGAATCCAAAACTTACCAAATAAATTCCATTAAACCCTGCTCATCAAGATCTTTCCAACAACACCAAATGCACATTCCAATGCCTCCTACATTTTCAGCTACAATTTACTTTAATTTTCAGCAAAGAAATCATTCAATATTCAAGAACTTTTGCACTGCAAGTCCAAATGTCAGGGAACCAAGCCCATGCACCCCTCCTTGTCAAGAGCTTTCCAAAGACACCAAGAACACGATCTGAAGCATCCTGGTTTGGTGTATCTCATATCTTCAAAACAAAACAAAACAAACTACCTTCCTTCATTGATAGATTACTATTTACCTGCTGTTCTATCGCTATTGATGGATCTATTTTAAGCTTATCAAATAAAAAGTATAATTCTATAAAAACTTTATGTACCAGCACTTTGATTGTATATTTGCAGACGTATGACACCTTGTTGCCAACAAGTTATTTTCCAATTCTAACTCTTGTAATGGTTAATATATGTGGAAAGGATGTTATCAATGTTTTTTTGTTTTCAATTTTGTGAGGTAGATGGTTTGGTGATCATCCACAAGAGGATAAGCCAAATTTTGCTATAAGTCAGAGTGGAAAGTAGAAAGATTTATGAATCTTGCTATATTTTGGTGACATATTGGAACCTCTTGTTAAAATTGACAATTTCAAACAAAAAATCTTCATGCAACTTTGGGCCATTTTTTTCCCAAAAAAAGCCTCTGTATGAGTTGCACTAGCTTCTCTGATTAGTCACTAGGATGTGAAATTTTGCCCAAAAAAAGAAAATTGGATGTTCTTTAAGTGAAACTTTATGGTTCACCAACACCATTCATTCAAATCTCCTTCTTAACACAAGGCATAATCCAATGTAAATATATATTTTTTTATGGTCATTATCATGTTGTTCCCATGAAAGTTCACATTTCTATTCAAGTTTGTTCATTTTTAAAATAAGGGTGGAAAAGTTTGAGATCATGTGGGACTAGAATTAGTTTTCAAAATTACCTTATAATATGAGCTATTTGCATACTCCCTTTACATGCAAACGTATGTCATATAAATCAAGTTGTTAGGCGGTAGTCTCCTTGAGTAGTTACTATAGGAGGTCTAACAATAATCCTTTTCCTATTGTTGGTACAAGACTTCTCACCTTTCTATTTACTTTACTTGGAAGTGAAGCCATTATGTTAATTAGGCTGTAGAAGGAATTAATGGTTAGACAGTTGTCATTAACTTAGGAAGACTAGTGGAGTGACTTGGAGAGCTGTCACATTTTGCAGGAGAGGATGAGGAGGCCCATGAGCTTATAGAAGCAATGGGGAACCTCTTTGGCTTCTTTAAAGCAAGTATAGAAGAAGTTTTGGAAAAGTAGAGGAAGAAGTTGGTATTTATATTTAAGGTTTGAAGAAATACATGTTTTTAGTGTGAATTATTTGTGTAAAAAAGGGGTGGTAATGAAGTTTTTTTTGTATGTTCATTATAGTAAAAGCAAATTGTTTCCATTTGATATAAAAGACTATAGCTTTGTACATGTAAACATATACTACTGAGGAAGGTAATATATCTTTCTAGAAATGAAAGAAAAAATACATCCTTCAAAGGAGGATTCGTAGAGAGTAGATTTTTTTGTATTTTTTTAAAGATAGAACTATAGAAGGAGAGGAATTAGAAACACAAAGAAGGGGAAACTGCCACTAGGTTTTTATTTTTATTGTTCTTCTCTTTCTATCATCCTACCTTATCTAGAAATCTAGAGTAAAGAGTATTTTTTTAGTGATTGTTTTTAGTGTTTATAGTCAAGACCATGGTCTTTCTTTTATTTCACTTGATTTCTTACCTAGCAACTACTAGTTGAAGCTTAGGTGGTAATTGTTGGGTCCCCAAGTATGCAACATTAATATAAGCATGTGTAAAAAATGACACATATTTCAGATTAAAATTTGGAGAAAATAATGTTTTGTGCATAATTATTGCCCTTTAAAAAAAAAAGTCTTGTACAAGGATATGCAAACCACTATTAGTACCAATGTAATTGGTTTTAGGTAGACAAAATCAACCATAAAGATCTCTTTTGTACCCTAGATGTTTATGGTGGAAGCTTTGCTCCATTGGTGGAGTTACAACATTTGTTTGGTTACAAAGGAATGTCTTTAGAGGAAAATGAAACTTTATATGTCCTTTTATTCAAATTCTCATACCAAATGTGACCTCACTGTTTTGTTCCCTCCTTAAGTTGCATTGTGACATAGCAGGGTTGGTGGACACATTGCAAAAACTCCAAAGTTAATCATCTTATTTGAAAATATTCATGGGATTGACAACTTCCCAAGATAATAATAACCATGCAAAACAACCCTATTAAATTAAAAATAGATTTTGGAATGTATAATTGCATGTGATTAACATCTAAGGTTGGAGTTGAAGATGCCTAATAAATTGTAAAGAACCAAAGTACTAGTCAATGCACATTTGTCAACAAATTTGAAGATTCATTATTTTCAACCACACCTATGTGGATTGCTTTCATACATGTGGTCATAGAACATATGGTTGTTGATATTTGTGGCAATGCTTAAGCACATTTTGTGACATTTTAATTAAAGTGGCAATTATGAGGCATGGATGTCCAAGCACATGATGAAAACATTGCAATATATGTCTCCTCTTAACACCAAAGCCATAATATATAAAAGATATTTTCTTCCCCAAAAATCAAATCATTTGTATGTGAAGTAAAGAGTTTGATCACATTTTCAATATAGAGATTGGGAATTGCCAAATTTGTCATTAAGCTTACTTGTCCATTATAAAGCAATGCCAATTTGTAGTAATGTTTTTCACTAAAGAAACAAGTGTAATTTATTCAATGTGTTTGAATAGGGGCATAATTAGTGATGCATTTCAAGTAAATATTTTTTATAAAACATCTTGATACCCACAACGCACATGGATGAGACATTGACCAAGAATGGTAAATGTTAAATTGGTGATTTTAAAACCAGGTAGTTGTATGTTATAATGGGTTAATATTTATGATGATTTATTTTTCAAATCATAATGCTTTAAGCAAGAAAATAAGGGCAAGCATTAAATGTTAGCAATGACTTAAATGTGGCATTAATCTTAACATTCTTTGTAATATACGTCACCAATCAAAAAATAGTTTTTTCAAAAACCTTGATGATACTCAAACTTTAATCAACATTTTGAATATCAATGATATCCCATTTTTTTAAATGAAGAATTTTGATGTAGTGATTAATAATCAATTTTGCGAGTCCAAGATTTTAAGTTAAAATTTTTCTTTTTGATATCCAAAATTTCCCTTAAATCCAAGACTTAGGGAAGTCATCTAAGAAAAAAGATTCTTGTTGAAATGTTTTCCTTGTGCAACTTGGCCCCATTCCCCATCAAGCTACCTAAGGAGAAATATACATTTACCCAAATTCTCATAGGTAAACAATGATTGGGGACATGTTTTCCCCAAGGAGCTTGGCTACACTTTCCCAAGGAAAACAATCATACTTGTGCAACTTGGTCTCAACTTGCTTATAAGACAGAAAAAAAAGGACTTGGGGTCATGTTTTCCTTAAGAGCTTGGCTACACTTGTTAAGGGCAACATCTAAGGAAATTGTAATGCCTTAGAATTTTTGAAGGAGACATGCACATAATGGATGAATGTGCCACTTCACCCCAAATTTTTATCCATGTACGACTTCAAATTTTCAACCATTATGTGCTTTCCATCCATTCTTTAAAAAAATTGCAAAATTTTCTCCGTTTTGTAGAATTTTCCAAGTTTTTCACCCATTTATAACCTTAATTTTTCAAATTTTCTTCTATTGTGTAACTTTCCTTTTCAACTTTTCATCCACGTGTAAACACAATAACATAGACCAAAAAAAATTCCTTGTATGTCTTCTTGAAAAGTAAACATAAAATGCCAACAAAACCCACCATAAAATCATTATACAATGATTGTTTTTATTTGAATGATAAAAAAGATAGTTTTTCACTATGTACATTAATTTTCAGATTTGGCATTGTAGGTTTTCAATCATTCTTAAAATATGAATTCTGAAGTTCATTTTTTGTATTGTGAACTTTTGTAAAATATCTATTAAATATATTTTTAAAAATAGAAAATTAAACATATATTTTACAATCTTGTCAAAAATATAATGACCTTTATATCCTAACTTCCTATAAGCATATTTCATGAAATCATTTGTGTTGAAGGCTCCAAAAACACAATTTTACCATTTAATAAATGGGGCTACTTTATGTGTAATTTTAAAACATATTTTTTCCTATTTTTTGAAGTAGATTCTCATAAGTGTGTCATAAATAACAAAGGGTTTTCAATTGTACCTCCATACATTTCAATGTTACTTTTTTATTTTCATATGCACAATACAAGCTAAAAGTGGATATCCTTATTTTTTGGATTTACTTTACCATGTTTGCACCCATCCATCCATTCGTTGATTGCAACTTTTTTTGCTAATATGCCATCCACTAAATGTAAATTTTCATCCATTATACAACCTTTGAAACCAATTTCCCAACTTTCATTCATTGTGGAACCTTTTGAAATTTCTAAAATGTTCCACACAAATGAATTGTTATGAAGATAAAAGGATCAAAATCATATCCAATTTTTGTAAGGAAGAGATAAAACCCAAGCCTTGGCAACACAATTACTCCCCAACTAGGGAACATTTCATTGAATAAAACAATCCCTAGCTAGGGAATGGTTGAAAAACATGGGTTGTCTTGCTCGAAGAAAGTGACATTCCTTAAGGAATTTCAACCAATGTTGTTTGGGGAAGGTGGTAATGTTGTGTAAAGGAGGTACCTCCTTAAACAACATTGCCTTCCCATCAAAGTACTAGTTACCTTCCTCAAGCAAGTTGCCTTAAGAAAGTAATTAATGTTCTTGAGAAATTCCCTAACCAAGTTGTTTAAAGATGACCATCTTTTCCTTGACAAAAGTCACATGATTTGAACCTTGGATAAACCCCAAGGAGAGACTTACATGTTTAGAGGAAATATCACCCTCATGCTTAAAACTTGGTCTTATTTGGCCTACACTACAAGGGGAGTTCATCACACTTGCCTAAAAAATTGTGTTATAGGGATCACTTACAAAGTTCACAACATAAATTTTCCCTTGTGTACATTTTCACAATCAAACTAATACATGGGTTTATTGCATTATAAGTTCATTACACACAAATTTTTCCTACAAGTTATATGAGACAACATCAACACACCAAAATGGAAGAATGGAAAAAAAGAATGAACCAAATGTTCCACCCACAAAACCTTAAATACTTGAAAAGAAAGTGAATGAATCAACCATTGCTTTCATTTAGGTCTAATAGATATTTATCGTTCATTAACTACATGTTAATAAAATTATGCCACTTATTCAATATTAATCTTTTTAAATATTCATCCTTTTCATAGATTAACCTTTATATTAATTGACATCTTCTTCTTTAAAATTTAGTGGTTTTTCACATATGATGTCAAGCTAATTGAATTATATTTGTGTTTAACCCAACATAATTAATTAACCCATTTATGACACACACCCAAGCTCTTTGATGGATTCAACTACGAATCCAAAGGTGAAGACAACGAAAGGAGAAGAAGTTGGGGTGCGCTCCTTAGCTCGTAGCACTTTAGCGATAAAGGGGCGTGCTGGAGTTTCGAGATGGGACTAGGAAGATTGACAAGCAAATCAATTATTTACACCAACTTGCACAAACCAAATAACAAGTTGGTTAGTGCATAACTAAACAATTTTGCCACAAGCAAACATAGACTCAAAAGACTCACCACGACTCGCACTTGGAGGAAGCCACCACCTTCCCCTTTATAGTATTTTTTATGCTTGGCCATGGGGCTAGCACCCAAATGTCATTTTGTCTTGGGACTCCCAAGTGGGAGTCTCGAAATTCCTAAAAATAGGATTCTTGCAACTTTGGAGGCCCATAAATTTGTGTGCAGACCTCTAATTGAGATGAGGTTTAAAGAAAAGTTGTAGCTCTTATCGAGATCTTTCCAACGATATGTGGCACACCACCTGAACGCAAAGAAATTGAAGCGATTTCTGACTTTTAGTGGTCGGGAGTCAAATTGACACTTGACCCCTCTTTTGGCCATAACTTGTGTTTTAAGTACTCAAATGAGTCATGCGAGCCCATTTTAGACATCTATGTTCCAAGAGCTTTCCAATGATATAAGTAACTTTTCAATCCAATGGCTTTTGGCCCCTTTTAATTGCTTTCTAAAAATTCGGAAGTCCATCGAGACTCCAACTCCCAAAGTGAGAGCTCACTTGGGAGTGTGGAGGTTCATTCCCTCACATTCTCCACACTCTCGGGAGCATGAAATGTGATTTCCTGAGCTTCATTCTTGGCCCACACTTTCACAAGCCTTTGCTTTAGTCGCAAGCTCGAGGTTTAAATTATATTTGTGTTTAACCCAACATAATTAATCAACCCATTTATGAGCCCAAATTAGATCCTTAGTCAATAGATTTGTATGTGTAATGCTCATAAGGTCACTGTTTATTTTCAAATTTAAACATCTTTTAACATAGGTTGTAATTAATATTGGTATAGATTTACTTAAAATGTAATTAATTTTGGTGTGACAAATTCATTAGTTAGAAAGCTTATATGTACAATAACCTAATCAAATGTTCACCCAAATCCACATGGCAATTACTAGATAGTAGACCATTTGAAGGCTTTTAGAAATTTCACATAACCAAAAAATTGGAAAACATTTAAATTTCTATTGCCCACACCCATTAAAAATACCCCAAAAAACTAGATCTAACTCATTGGCTATTGAGGGGTTAATTGAAGAATGAGGATATGATCATCCTTCACAACCTCTTCAAATGTCCAAAGAAAATGGATGATTAGCTCCCTTTTTCAACTAGACCTAATGCACATTTATCATTCATCATAAAAAAAAATTATTTATGCCTATTGGATTATGCTTAGTTTTTTAAGACGTGCATTTGTGTTTTTAATCAAATCTTATACTATTTTGACATATGAGCCTTGAACCTTATCAACTCTCATTTGTATGTAGTGCCTTCATAAGCCATAATAGTTGGTTGCACAATTATCCATCTAAAAGGAATACCTCATACTTATGAATGGATAAAAGATAAGTCTTTATGATAATTTAAAATTTTCTTGTAAAATAATCCTTGTATATTATGATGGAAGTTTAATGTTCACCCCATACGATAATAATTAACATTTATAACATTCTCACCTTGCCAAATGTTAAATTCACACCTTTTGGTGTTCCAATGTGACCAAAAAGAAAAATATGATTAAACTGTCACCAAAGAAGTATGTATGATTTCTACAACAACAAACACTTAAATTTTTATTTTTCCCCAAAACCATATGCACAAAAAAAACCTTAAAATGGTGTAATTTTTTCACAATATATAAAATCCATACTAAAACCAACTTTCCAATGGTCCACATAATGCCTTGAACAAACACAATTAAGCTATATTCAACAATTAATAGTTCTACCTACATCTATTAATTGCACTAGTATGATTTATTGAAAATTAGACCATTTTGTGTTCACTTGATCCTTTGAGCTACTAACCCAATTCAAATATGCAATGCATCATTTAAGGATCTACATGGCAATAAGTAAAATGTTTGAATTCCCATTCCCTCAAACTAGTAACAATGCATGTTATTCAAATTTAGTCTACTAAAAACATGAGGCTTTGTTCAAAAACCACCAAAAATGTGGGATAGACTTCATAGGCATAGATGATGATGTGGCAATAAAAAGGATGACGTTGTTTTTTCTTTGCAAGTTTTCATCCATATGGCATCCATGATCAATGACAAAGTGAAGTGGATGTTTAAAATATCATTTGAAAATGTTACTAGGATAAAATCATTTCAAATAAAAACAAAAAAAACAATGGAAATGACATGGACGAAATGATGTGTCATTACATAGATAATGTGGTCATACAATTATTTTACAATGATTCAAAAATGGCTATCAATAATTTAATATGAAATATAAATGAATATAATGAACTACATGTAAGGAACTGACTTTGATTAATATTATACATATAGGTAATATATGAACCTTTATTACATTTTAAAGAAATATACTTGATATATAATCCATTTTAAATATTCAACGTGAATAAATTAAATATTATACATTAAAATAAAATTGAAGTGTAAGATGTGGGAAATATATAATTTATTTGTAAATCAAAATTCTATCATAAATTTAAATAAAATTATATATAGTATATGTATGATTTTTTTATTAAAAAATTTACAGGTGTAAAAAATTTATTACACAATTATATTAGATTGTATGTGTAAAAATAAATAAAATTTATAATTTCAGAAAATTGGTTAATTTATAATTTATAATGAAATTAATATTTAAAATAAATTTATGCATCATATATAATATTTAAAATATTAATATGCATAGATATAATTGATTTATGACCAACTTATATTTTTTTAATGTGGATAAATCATATGGATTCACATGTCTGAATTAAAAATATTAGTAAAATTATGATATATTGGAATATATATATATCAAATAAAGGTTTAAGATATGAAAGATATATTTTATTTATTCATGTATGAGCCATAAAGGTTTTTCCATTTACAAATCATGTGTTTGAACTTAATTTTTCAAAATAATGGTCATTGAACTATTATTCAACAACAAAATTGAAATAAATGGTTTTTGAACTGAATTTACATTTTAAAAAATAAATTATATAATTTTGTACATTATTGAAAGAAATATATGAATACAATTTCAATATTTTCATTTGGACAAATTATCAATAAGACGAATTATGAAATTTGAGGTTTTGTGTAATGTTTAAATGAAGTATGGTCTAAATAAAATAATCATTGGATTATTTTGCATAATAAGAAGGGTCGCTTGGTGGTAAAGGAGTTCAATTTGATTCTTGGGATCCAAGGATCAAACTTCACAGATGACATTCGTTGTGGTCAACATTGGAATATTGATCAAATATTTTGTATCTCCCTAGACTACCTAGGTTAGTTGGTTACGTAGGCAAGCTTAAGTAGGTAGATTAAATGGTCTACCTAGCCACTTAAATTAGGTTTTTAACCTAGCTTAGATGGTGATGCATGTCAACTATTGATAGGATGGAAAACAATGAGACTAAAAATAATTGAATTTTTATTATTATTATATTATATATAATATATAATCATAAATATTATAAATTAAAAAAATGTTCCCTAAGTTTTTGTAATAATAAAAATAATTAAACAATGATTAAATTATCATTAACAATTTCACATATGTCTTTTATGATTAATGGATGAACTCTAGCACATCATTGTGGCACATTTAGCATGTCCTAAATGATCATTGTCCTAAAAACAATTCATTCGTAATGACTTTAGGGCTATTAGTCATTTTTTTCATTTATAACCAAAATATTATTTATAAATTTAATCATATATTTGAAGAATTCTACCAGTGACCTAAGTCTTGCTTCAACTTCAAAATTTGTTCCAACTCAAAGATATTCCCAAAGAATGAAAGTTTTTAACATTTTCAAGTTCAATAGGTCTTCAAGCCCACTTAGTTATGGTTCCCCACATGTATCTTTGACAAATGCATGGTTCTATAGTCATCTACATGTGCACCACTAACTACAACTCAAATTTCCTTGAATTCATCCTCACTTCTTAGCTCCAACTCCTTATATAAAATCTTGAATGCATCATCCCTTAAAACTCACACTAACAACTATTGGCACAACAGAAGAAAAATAACAAATGTTAATTAGAAAACAAAAGAGAACACACAATCTACTACATAGAATTTGATGATTTAGCTTAGTCTTGACCTCCTTATATTCTCCAAACACCACAACCTTTAGCACCATTAAAACAAACACCACCATAAATGCAATTGCATTATCCTTGATAGGAAGCTCCATCATGATAAACTTTGCATTATACTCAAACAACAAACAAGTTTTCCTTGCTTACCATGTGCATTCATGAGGTCCCAAGCATGACAATGGATAAACTGGGAAAGTGAACAACACCCAAACTTTTTTTCCCATCTTTGCCAAATTAAAATAGACCACAACAATTAAAAACCTAAAACCTTTACTTGTTCACACTATGGACATTCATTAGCCACTCCATGTCCATTTAAACTAGTCCCTTACAATTCATCGACATATTATTATGATTTTATTGATAATCTTGCAACATTTGTGAGTTAGGAGATAAAAGAACAAATTATGTATACAACATCTTGTCTACCAATTTTGTTTGGTGATGATATTAAGACCATACATATATTTTGGGTCTTTCCTAATTAATAAGTATTGGTGTGGATATGTTTTGAACAAGGTTCTATGTAGGGGTTTTTATTTCAATTTTGTGCTATAACAAATTTGGCATCCCCCCCCCC
>Ga0209208_10002256_pt1 | contig 27582 bp, 24 predicted proteins | sample S1TSphfallax_3_FD_187694 | JGI IMG/M metagenome (GOLD analysis project Ga0209208, IMG submission 187694) | Host-associated microbial communities from peat moss isolated from Minnesota, USA - S1T2_Fd - Sphagnum fallax MG (SPAdes) (version 2) | ecosystem: Host-associated > Plants > Peat moss >...
TGTATTCCTTTAGGCTTTTGGATTCTTGAAGTGTTTGTTGCTGTGTTGGCTTTGTTTTGTGTGTGTCATCGTCTCTTGGTGACTTTTTCATTTGAGGTTTTGGTCTTTTTCGCTCCGCCTTGTTCTCGTGTTTACTTCGCTTGCTTCTTGTTGCTGTTTTTCTTATTTGCGTGAAATTGTATTTTTCTTTTAGTTTTATAGTTTTTTGTTCGTTTTTTCTCTTTTGCTTTTGCGCTTTTCGGTTCTTAGGTCTGTGGTTAGTGCGTATTTGATTTGGTAATTGTTTTTCAGTTCTCTTTCCTTCCCGTTTATGTCTCTCAGTGGCGTGAATCCTGTTGATGCCTTCGGTTGGTTCTGTTTTTCTCCTCTAATGTTTTACAGTGTTATCCAGTGGTTGTCTTACAGATGTAAGGTTTCTTGTGATACTCCATTACATGTTGGAGCTTAGGTCTGGGGATTACCCCACAGCATATGAAAAAATCCATCTTCAATAGATTAGGGCAGTGATTTTGTCTCTAACGCTATGGTTTAGATTGATGTGATATCTGTTTCTTCTGATCGGCCTCAGGGCCTTAAGGTTGTGTTCAACACTGAACAACATTGTTTCATGCTCCAGTTTCCTACTTATGTTCCAAAGCAATGCTTCTACAGTACTAAAGGCCCCACATGGCTTCAGCAAGTACTCTCTCCATGGTTAGGTTCGCTGTTTTCCACCCTATTAGGTGTTGGATGTCTCTGCCTGCTATATAATCCATTCGGAGCATTCTGATCACCTGCTCGTCTAATGCTCCTAAGGATTTTCCTGTTTCAAAATTGTTGGGAGGGTTCTGAAGTTGTGGGGGTTGATCTTTGGTGGTCAATGTAAACTTTTGCTAGTCTTCTTCTCCTCAAGATGATCTGAACTGCATAGCAAGTAGATGGGGGCTTGTCCATTAGGTCAAATCATTGTGTAGTTTTGGTGTTATCCTTTTGATTCCCGCTCTTGAGGATGTGCTGACATGAGGATAGTGGAGAGATTGTTTGGTACATCAAAGGACCTTTGCTGTTGTTGTGTGGTTGGCCTGCTGAAGTGAGGGGTTCAATTTTACCTCTTGTTGTGATTCCTCTGTGTTGTCAGGCTTCTTGTGCACTTGTCTGGATGTCTCAGCACGTTGCATTGGTTTGTCTCCTAGACTGCATGTACTTCCTGGTCATCATGTGAGTCTCACCAACTTTGTTATTTCTTGTGTTGTATGTAAATATTGCTTATGTCTGAGGATTGATGTGGCAATCTGTTTCTGCAGGCCTTATGTCTCTTCGCTTCTCAGCTTGTTGATGCCTGTGCATGACCCCAAACATCTGATGAGAGTACATCCTTGAGAGGTACCAAGATAATGCACATGGCATAGCTTCCAGTTCCTGAAGCCTGTGCAACAAAATTCAAACAATAACCTGTGGCAGGTTTCAGGGACAGTGGGCCCACATTTTGGTCAACTGAAATTAAGGGTACTTGGATACTTCAAGCAAATCACTTTTGCATCAGCAAGGCAGAAATTGGAATTCTGATCTTCTTCTTCAAGCCCCTCATCCTGGCTGTGTAGAGGACCAGGGAAGTGATTGATGCAGCCTTCTTCTGGCTTATGATCTGCTAGATGAGGAAGGTGTAAATGGTCTGCTAAGGACAAGATCCCATTGTCACAACTGCCCACAAGCAATCACTGCACCCTTTTGCTGTTGGGAGCTCTATGGAAACAAGGTCTTTGGTAGGAAACGATCGCATGGACACAAAGTCTCTCTCTCTCTCAGGAAGTGAGAGAAAGGGTCATAAAAGAAAGCTGGCTGACACTTCTTTTCTTTTATCAGCAGTTGAGGGACAAAACAACTCTCTGGTACTCGATGTTAGGGCACAGGTTGACATTTTGAAGACCTGCCTATCCTGGAGAGAAAGTGATCGTGTTGCTGCACGCTGTGCTGCACATGCTCTTGCAGAGCTTGCCAAACATGGTGAGATGCCTCTTGTGCATTTTCTTGTTTACTATAGTATGTTGCCTGCCAGTTAATTGTTGATTTTTTTGCTCAGTGAAGTGACATCTTAGGTTGTTTTGTGTACCAACTAGACTGACAGTTTGACTTTTGTTCATCTGGTTAAAGTTTTTCACATGGGCCTGACTGAAACATGCTGGTTGCTGTGCAGAGGAGCATGTTGAAACCATAGTTGATGAAGGAGCGGTGGATGCACTTGTACCTCAGCTTCATGCACCTGTTGTACAGGAGGGTGAAGGCCCTATTGCTTGTGAACATGAGGTTGAGAAAGATGCAGCTTTTGCATTGGGACTGCTGGCAGTAAAGGTCAGTGAGCTGTATCCTAGAAGTGTCTTAGAGCTTTTCCAACATTTACACTGTTGAGGATTTCTAGAAAGAAATGAAGGCTTGTTTCTCCTGTTGTTTCAGACTTCTACGTTTTGCTGTGGGATAGCAGTTGTGGTTTTGTTTCTAGCTGATCTAGAGGTTCACCACCAGGGCTCTTGCCTTGTCTGAATAGATAGAAGGACCATTGATTGCATGAGCAGAATGGGAGTGTTGGGGCATTTGGTTGAAAAGGTATTGACAATTTTTATGTTGAAATTTTACAGCCAGAACATCAGCGACTGATTGCAGATGCTGGAGCACTTCCACTTCTTGTTGGATTGCTAAAGAGGCAGGGCAGCAACTCAAATAATCGTATTGCACATGGTGTGGTTCGACGAGCAGCAGATGCAATAACCAATCTTGCACATGAGAATGCACATATCAAAACTCGTGTGAGGTAAGACACTGGCTCGCTGTGGACCCTTTTAGTTACATCAACCTTCATATTTCCAGAGACTCACCCTTGTTAGTCATGCTGATGCATTAATTGCAGGACGGAAGGTGGCATCCCACCATTAGTGGCACTTCTGGAATCAACTGATTGCAAGGTCCAACGGGCAGCAGCTGGTGCATTGCGAACATTGGCCTTTAAGAATGAGGCAAACAAAAATCAGGTTTGGTCTCAGGCAGGTTGTTTTGGTGGTGTGGTCTGGCTAGCAGGTTATGTGGCAATAACTAGGCCAGAGGAGAAATCCTTCAATGGCAGGAATTTGAAGGTCTTGTTTTGATTTGTACAGCCATGGGAGCAGTGGTTGCATAAGCATTTTAGCCTTCAGATTTCTGCCTTCAGATTTGTGCTTATATACGTGGGACTACATGAATTGCAACTATATACTGTGATTGATGAAGCTTATCATGTGGTCTGTAGATTGTGGAGGAGAATGCTCTTCCTACTTTAATTTTCATGCTACGATCAGAGGATACTGGAATCCACTATGAGGCGGTATGTGAATCTTGTGAACTTGATCGGATGTCCGATATGTTGTTTGCTTTTGCTATGCTGATGTGGTTTGAAATGGATATTTACTATTTCTGTTACCTTTCATTGTGACTGTTAAAGGCACAGTTGGAATTCCTTGTTTCATTTGTAGTGACAACCCCAATTGATAGCTTGTTGAGAGCTTTCAAGCTATCTTTGGCTTTACTGGTTCTATCTTGCAGGTTGGGGTGATTGGCAATCTGGTCCATTCTTCAGTGAATATCAAGAAAGAAGTTCTTGCAGCAGGAGCACTTCAGCCTGTCATTGGCCTTCTTAGGTCAGTTATATTCTGTTTTTAGTTCTGCATTAATCTAATTGGACATTAGGTTGCAGCTGAAGCCTGGTTCTGTTCATTGCTGTGAGGGGCTTGTTGGTGATGTGCACACTTTTATTTTGCAGTAGATCAGATTTCCTAATAGGTGTGACAACTGGTTTCTAGTTTTGATTTAGAATTTGTTCTTCTTGAGGTTGGAGACTCCTCAGGATGTTGTATTGCTTGCTGTGAAGGAGGTTCACAAAGGTTGGTTTTGTTGACTGGGCACTAGATTTTACTTTTGTTTATGTATTTGGTTGTTGTCAGCTCAAAGTGCCAGGAAAGCCAAAGGGAGGCAGCTCTCTTGTTGGGCCAATTTGCAACAACAGATCCTGAGTGCAAGGTGCAGATTAGTGTTCTTTCTGACTCCCTTTGGACCATGTTGCATGTTTGAGTGGAGGTCAAAACATAAATGGGATTTGTTATACATTTTGTGCAAGAGAGATGCCAGAGAAAAGTGAACGAGCCAATGTAAAGACACAGAATGTCAGCCAGATTTCCAGAATTTATTTCAGAATTGGTTCTTGACATCAGGAAAATTTTGTGTTCTTCAGGTACACATTGTGCAACGTGGGGCGGTTCGACCACTTATAAGGATGCTTGAAGCTACAGATCCTCAACTTCGTGAAATGGCAGCATTTGCTTTGGGTCGTCTAGCTCAGGTTCTGACCACTGCCGCTGCTCTAGTTTCTGAATTGGCTGAATTTCTAGAGTTTCTAAGTTTGTGAAGTGCTGAAATAATAACACTTGTTCTTATAGTCCTCACAGAACACACACAACCAAGCTGGAATTGTCCATGATGGTGGGCTGAGGCCCTTGCTTGAACTTCTGGATTCCAAGAATGGATCTTTGCAGCACAATGCAGCTTTTGCATTGTATGGCTTGGCTGATAATGAGGTAAGAAATGGGACTTCAATGTGATCTGCAGCGGGGTTGTAGTTCACAGGATGTAACTTCTTGGATGTCTAGAATTTCTCAGTTTGTTGTGGTAGTTAGAGATGAGCACAACTTCAATTGTGTGATGAGGAGAGTTCCTGGATATACAAAATGATTGACTCATGCTGACAATTTATATATGCACAAACTGGTGGTGGATGTGTTTTTCAGGATAATGTCTCTGACATAGTCAGGGAGGGTGGTGTCCAAAGGCTCTTTGATGGTGAACTTATTGTGCAGGTAGTTCTGTGGTGCTTATCTTCCTCTGTGTCTGCAATATGCATGTCTTGATGGATCTAGCTGTTGTTTGATTTATTAGCAGGAGCCATATAGCTGGGTTAGTGCTGAGAACCTATCAGCTGAGGATCACTCTATTTTCTGTGCTGGATTAATGAATCTGGTGGAGAAGCGTGACAGTAAGCAGTCTGGTTCTCAGTAATGAACAGTTCAAGAAGTTGTGATATTATGTTTGTCATTTCCTGCAGGCCTCTAAGGACTGTGTACAGAAAACATTGAAGAGGCTGGAAGAGAAGATCCATGGACGGGTAAGCAAATAGGTCAAAATTTCTATGTTGGTGAGATGAAAATATCAGTAGCACACTTTGTGATGTGAAGTTGTTAACCTGCTGATGTTCCCAATGTATCATGTACTTTCTATGTCAGGTACTGAAGCATCTACTATACCTCATGCGGTCAGCAGACAAGATTGTACAGAGAAGGGTTGCCACCACTCTTGCTCACCTGTGTGCTGCTGATGACCAGCGCATCATTTTCATTGAGAACAATGGCAAGTGCTCAGTTTTAGCTTTGGTGATCTGTTAAAATATGCACAACAGATATACTTAATCTGTTGCAGGTGTATGTGTCCACATTGCTGACAAAGTTATCAACTATTGTTGCAGGGATGGAGGTGCTTTTGGAAATGCTAACTTCGTTCACTAACCCCAAACAGCAACGTGATGGTGCTCTTGCATTATGCACATTGGCTAAGAAAGCTACGGCCCTCTCACCTATTGATGCGGCCCCTCTGCCTCCCACACCACAGGTTTGTGGCCTCAGTTTCTCTCTATGAAGTCTCTCAAAGTTGTGCCTCGATGTTGTGTTGGTGTTTGCAATCCATGAGCCAACTTTTGTATGCACTCCTAGTATACCTCGACCTGCGCAATCCATGAGCTCTTTATTTGCAAGCACCTAAATTTGATGTAGCCAAAGAGTAGGCAAAAGTGTCCTCAAGGGTCTTTTTGTCATCTCTTACATGTAGCAATTTGGATGAATGGGCATGTCTTTTGTCATTTGGATGCTGTTGTCTTTATCTTGTTCCTTTTGCTGGTACCTGTTGATGAATGGTCTCACATTGATGAATATTCTGCAGGTCTATTTGGGTGAGCAGTATGTCAACAGCAGTACACTCTCGGACGTCACATTTCTTGTAGAAGGTGTGATTGTGTCGCAAACCTAAAGCTGTTGGCAATTCTCTTGAATGGTGGCAAGTGTGCTTGTGATGTTGTGGAGCCTTCTTCTTGTGCAGTTTAGCAGGACACTGGTTTTTGTTTCCATCTTTCTTATTTATGTGAAAATAGGTCATGTCATGTAACAGCAGTAATTTGCTTGCAGGAAGGCGATTCTTTGCACATAGGATTGCATTGTTGGCATCTTCTGATGCATTCCGTGCCATGTTTGATGGTGGCTACAGGGTAGGACTTCATTTTATACTGCTGAGCAAGCAAAGTAACTGATTTTGTGTCATATACTGCATATTAACTGTGTCATGCCTGATGGTCCACACATATTGCGAAAAGGATATTTGTGTAGGGCTTGAAATGTTGACCAGAATGGTTGTTAAGGCTATGATATCACTGTGTTGATGCAACCTATGGCATTTTTCACAAGAGCACAATATTGTAGGTTGGTGAAGTGTGAGTGAATGTCTCTAGCATAGGCAATGTTTACATTGTCCTGTGGAGGTTGACCGCTTGTCAATGGTAATTGCAGGAGAAGGAAGCTAAGGACATTGAGATTCCCAACATTAGCTGGAAAGTGTTTGAGTTGATGATGAGGTGAATTTTTCTTTTTGTGTTATCACTCATTGTTTCTTCTCAGGTCTGTTTTTACATGAAGTTGCTTACCATATGTAGTAGTGACTGTCTCAGAAACATTCTTGTGATGCATTGTTTAGCTACTAATGCTTACCTTACACATTGTTCCATGGAACCAGGTGTATCTACACAGGTACAGTTGAGGTGACCTCAGACATCGCTCAAGATCTTCTGAGAGCTGCAGATCAGTACCTGCTTGAAGGACTGAAGCGCTTATGTGAGTATGCTATAGCACAGGTGAGTTTATGGAAGACATTACGTACCTCCCCTGTTTTTTCCATGTAAATCAAGGACGAGGCTCCTCCTTGTGGACTTCAGCATCTGTCTCTATGCAACAACCTTTTATTCTCTTCTCTACATTATTCATTGCTTTGCCATCATAGCAAAAGGCATAGCTAGCTTCTGTCAATTCATTTTTCAGATGTCTTGGTTTATGGTTGCAGGATCTGACAGTGGAGAATGTCGCAAATGTGTATGAATTAGCAGAAGCATATCATGCTCTCTCTCTGCGACACACTTGTGTTCTGTTCATTTTGAGACAGCATGAACAGATGAGCAACATAAGTGGGTAAGTATCATTGTGTAGAGGGAAAGTTTGTGGCAGTAGTTCATTAATGGATTTCTGAAAACATGTATGCACTGCTTAAGTTGTCTGAAAAAAATTTAATGAGTTTGCTTTGCTTTTGTACAGGTATCCTGCATTAACCCATCGGATAGTACCTGAAATACGTGACTATCTGCACAGGATTTTGCGACCTCAACCTCTGATATCTCCAGAACACTGACCATAGAGCATTCTTGACACGAGGGAAACACATTTTTGAGTTACCTTTTAAATGCTTGGAAGGTAGTGTTGTGGTGCCCATTATTTGGTGCACCTCCCTGTGTCTTTCATGAGAGATGAGATATGATTTCTCCCGAAAAGCCGTCAGTAGTTCAATTATTCCCACAGTTTAGAAGGCCTAACATTTAGTTGACATAAATGGGCTTCCATTTGTGTATATACATACATTGTACCATTTATGTTTAGTCTTTGGCCAAATCACACCTGGCCCTTGGCTCTTTGCATCTTTCCACTGGGGATGTGTTTTACACAGACCTTTAGTGGAAAGGAACACAGCAGCATTAATGATGTGGGCCTTCTCTTCCGGTGCATTTAGAACAGTTGCAGCTAGACCACCAGTCTGCTGATGAGAAATAAGGTTCTATTTCCTTGATTCCAATATCCAAGGTTAACTGTCATGCTAACTGATCCTCCTCATGAAGTTGTGAGTAGTCAAAGCTTTGTTTGTTGTGGTTTTATGCAGGAGCATTAAAGGTTTGGAAGTACTGTTGTAATTGGGGGTTGAATGCAATGTAAACATGAAGAGAACTTATGGCAATATATGGTCATGCAATTGTGTAAGAATGAAATGGCTTTAATATACATGATTGCATGATGAAGAACGGAAATGATAAATAAAGCTGTTTGAAACCAGAGTACACAGTATAAGCTAAACACATAACAAGGGGTGTGTCACACTGTGGCCTTGCCACTTACATTAAAAAGTATCTTAAGGCGAAAGAAGAATTATGGAACTCAAATTTTCACTGCAAAAATGTAAATTTGTAAATGTCCTCTTAAAGAAACCAAAACCATAACTTTATAACAGATCTCAAGTTTCAACACAAGCCAAAATATCATCTTTCAATAAAAATATTTGCATATAAAAATAGACCTACTTCCAAGGGGCCAAAATCTTTAACCTACTATGCTATATAATGAATCTAAACACAATATCATTGTGTAAGCAAGATCAATAAAGGAATACATAAAGAGATTAGAAAGTGGATAAATGTCAATATGTGATTGTGATGGGTGATTCCTATCATTAAATGATGCAATGGATGAAATGACAAGCTAATCTAATTGACGAAAGGTAAATTGTGTATCAAGGAAAGGGAGTGGATGTCAAACTTGTTAACTTCCCAATTCAACAATATGGTGGCCACAATATATACAGCCATGCCATTAGAACTTTTCCCATGTTCTTGACTTGTGAATGGTGAAATCTATGATAGGTGAAAATGCTTGCACGATAGTGGCAAAACATAAAGAAAATGAGTTTCCATTGCATCTGCTGAACTTATTTTCAACACATTCCATTCTACAAGTATTGTGAATGCCACCACCATGCTCTCCACCACCAACATCCCCATCATCACCATTTTCTTATGTGGTTCTGTCATAGTTTTGTAATCAAGTTGAGTTGAATTGCTTTTATTTTAAATTTCTTTTTATTTTATAAGTTTCAAGTATATCACAAGTGGATTTTGACATAACACTCCCACGGTGTGAACAATAGAACAAGCAATTATCAATGTCATAAATAAAAACAAACTCTATGTATAGGAAAAGGGTCTATCATTAGACCTTTTTAACGTAAAGTGCTGCTATGGCAGGGACATTGTTGCAGTGATAGGGAGTGAGGACGAATAGGCTGGTGGGTAATTTTGTTACTTTGACAAGTTGAAATATGCCTTCCAAATTGTGCAAGTTATTGTTCTTGCGACATCGATGCAATGTCAACGAACATGAATTCTTTAGCTCAATGTAAGATCAAAATATATAGAAGGAAAAATGTGACAATGTTTTATGGTTTCTAGAGAACTCATTGGCCAGCCTTTTGAAGCTTGATGAATGACAGCTAATATGTATATACCCTATTGATGTGACACCGATTATAAGTGTGGTTACATCATATTGCCATTCACACAAATTGAAGTTGTTTGTAATTTTGATTTCTTAATAAATCTTTCTACTTTAATTAGGACCCTCAATAATGAATTTTTAGCCTCTTTATGGCCTAAAGTCAAAGCATTGGTTATGTTATCCTTTTCAATTGCAATGTCCTTTTGCATATATGTATTAGTAGTTTGGTTGAATCACTTCTTCTTAGCACAACTTGGGTACTTTATATTATTCTTGTGCATCTCAAAATGGTAGATGCCTAATTGATTGCAAAAACTATAATAAGGATGCCATTTAGAACTTTCCTTAAATTTAAATGTGTGAAATTTTAGATCATGACTTATTGACATCCTCAGAATTTGGCAAAATTTGAAGGTGAAAAATATGTATTAAAAAAAAAAAGCCAACTAATGGACCCATTGGTCCTATTGAAGGAAGAAAACAACCTCCCATGCAACATGAATGACATGCCCCTTGGGGTGATCTCACACTAATACCGCTTGATGGGGTGCATCAAGGTGGTGTTAGGGTTTGACATGAAAGGAGTCAAGGCAACTCCTTACGAATCAACAAGATATGAGCCAATAGGGAGCATGAGTCACAAAAAGTGTTTTCAATCTTCTAAGTTTATGAAATAAAGTTCAATCGTAAAGTGGTGATAGACCATTAAACACTAAGTGACAGTTCATGATGTGTTGTGAGGTGACCTACATGAAAACTTCATTTCTTGATTTAAAACATGCCGATCCATCACATGTGCACACCTAGCACTCCACATCTCACTCAAACATTGGGTCGAATTCAAGCCAAAATTTCATGGCCAAATCTTACACCAATGCATAGTCTTTTTGCTATGGATAGAGTTAACAAATCATTTGAATGTTCAAAGAATAACTTTAATGATGATGATAATCAAATTTGGTTTAGGTGAAATAGATTTAAGGTTCACTAATTGTCATTAGGATAATTTCTACATTGTTGCCTAATTCACAATTAAGTTTCGTTTTCAAGCCAAACTACCTCATTCACCATGAACATGAAAAAACAAATTAACAAATGCCTTTTCACGTTCATGATATTATATTAATTAAACTTATTATTATTTAAATTAAATTTGAGATTGACATAAATAATGATGAACTATTGCAAACCATATGGCAACACAAGGAAAAATAGTTGATTGCCAATAATAGGGTGAAGCAATGTGAAGCCCAAGTGTTAAAATAAAAGTTTTCTACTAACATCATTGTTAAAATGTGACATGTGCCATTAGCTTGAGTGTGAACACAATTATGTAACTACCTTCTTTAAAAGATACATGTTGTGACTTGATATAAACAAAGGCACATAATTGTGTGATCATAACCATGTCACCAATCTTCAAAGCTTTGTTGAAAAATAAGTTATCAAAAATCAACTTTGATTGGGGTGTTAAAACATGAGAATTTGAATTTTGAATTTTTTCTTGTAATAATTTTGGGTGTTGAATGCAACACACAAGATAAATACATCTTATTAAATCATCTAGTATGATGCTATGACTATGCAAAATGAATGAAATGGCTTTAATTCACAATAGAACAATATGAAATTAATGCATTAATTCCATACAAAAAAAAAAACTTGAAATTGTATGAAGTAGTCACATAAAATTACATTATTATATCTTCATTGCAATAATCCATCAATCTTTTTCTTTTTTCCTTTTTTTTTTGGGTATTTCATCCTAAACAACATTTGATGACATATCAATGTTGTGGGTCATCTATAAGATTCAACACTAAGTGGAATTACGGTAACCTAAGTAACGTAATTCATATATCACAGAAGGGGTGCAGATGTCAAACTTGTTAATGTGCCAATTCATTATGACGACAATGGATACAACCATGCCACCCAAACTAATCATTGCACACACAAAGATTAAAATAACTAAAAATGAAAACAAATAGGAATGTCCATATCCCTGTGAAGTAGTGTTTAAAATGAGCAATAAAAATGCTTGCATGAGAAGAGCAAGCAAAAGAGGATGGGTCTAATTGCATCCAACCAACTTATTTTCAACACATGCCATTCAACAAACATTGTGAGTGCCACCACTGTGCTCCCCACCACCACCATCCCCAACGGTTGCTGCATTTTGACATGTTTTGTAATCATTTGATGACCATGGAATAGAGCGACATTTATCTAAAATTTATGTTTCTTGTTGACAGTTCAAGTATGTGACAAACAGAGTTTGACACAACACTCTCACGCTATAAACAAGAGAATGAACAACGACCAAGATTTTAAAAGGAAACCCTAAGACTTTTATACGATTCGTTGGCAAACTTTTTGTTGAACAATGACCAAAATGCTGAAGGGAAATCCTATGAAGTTTATAGAATTCACTGCAAATAAACTTTTTGTTGAACAATGACCATGATACTAAAAGGAAACCCTAAAAATACTTTTATAGGATTTATGGACAAACTTTTTGTTGTTCTATAAATGATAGATATTATATATTCTATTGCTTGAACACCAATTATAAATATTGCTACATAACGCCTGATATCCACAAACCGAAATTGTTTGTAGTTGGAAAGGATACTACTCTCCAGTAAAGCCAAATCCCTGCTTCATTTAGCACCCTGAAACATGGATTTTCATTCACCATATGGCCAAGGGTCAAAGTATCAGCCATACGATCCTCAATTAATTCTTTTATCTTCCTCAATATGTGTATGTGGTGGCTTGGTTGAATTTACTCGTTCCTAAGAAAACATAGGTACTTGCTACTATTCTTGTACACTTCAAAAAAAGCAGGTGGCTGGTTGATTCCAAACAATATAACAAGGATGTCATAGATCGATGACCCTCCTTAACTTAGACTTTGATATGGGATCAAGTCCTAGTTTAGGATTGCTTGACCTTCTAAGGATTTGGCGAAATCTGAAGGTGACGAACATGATTGACAAAATCTGTAAAATGGCAAATTATGGAGCCACTGGTGCTATCGGAAAGCAAGCCGATCAACCTTAACGGAAAAAGAATGCTCGACATGATACGAGGTGAGTGCTTTAGCAGCAGGCCATGCATCGGTCGTTAAGCTGAAGAACGCGAAAGTGCCGCCCCACAGCGTGGACGCCAGCGGTCGCGAACAGAAGGACGTAGATGATGCAGGAGAGGATGACGGCGGCTCAGGTGCATGATGAGCAGCCACAAAAGTCGAGAAGCAAGTAGCCACAATGACGCCTTGGATCAGCTGCCCTTTCAAGTCCATATTAGAGGTCACACGAGATTGCAACGGACATGAAGTCATCTCTAGAACCAAAATTTTACCCGATTAGTCACTGATCACTCTTGTTGCACACAAATCGGCAGCTTCCTGTTTCTAGATTTTTTGGAGACAAGCCCAAAGAGTGAGCGAGGATGTCTTCTCAGCATGAGCGGCACGAAAAAGAAAAACACCGAGCAATGAACTAGTCCAGTTCAATGCTCACTCTTTCTCTCAGCCATAAGCAGCGTGCTCCGTTTCTTGGCTTGAAACAAACAAAAAGAATGAGCAAAGGCAATAAGCAAGAAAAAACAACACCCAACGATAAACACTGCTCTCCCTCCACTGTAGAAGAAGATTCCAGCCAGTAAAAAGTCTCATCCTTCCACGAATTTCAGCTGATTCCACGAAATGGTGTAAATTCAGATCTAACACTATTGTTGAACATCAATTTCCAGTACTACTCAGGAGTTCTACCTCATCATACACATGTATCTTTAATGATCCAGTGTAAGACGTGCTTAATATGGGACCTCAAGGTGAATTCTTGCAGGGACATTTCACTGTTTCAGAAACCGTCTTTCAAGTAACCTCTGCATACCCTGTAGCTTCTACTGGAGTTCATTCTGCTTGTTAGAAACATGGAGTGACGTATTCTCAGTTGATGAGAGAGAGATTCTTTCAACTGTAAAATCCCTCTGACAAGATTTGGAGGAACCCATACTATCATAAGAACCAGTGGGACATTTGCAACCATTTTGTTTTTAGAAATGCCTGGCATCGTTTTAAATTTTTTTGCTGTGATATCTGGTGGGTACCCAGTGGGTTTTTACAGTGCAAAACCCGAGGCCTTCGCTTTTACTGAAGCAACGTCCTGGTGAGGTGTAACCGACTACCCTCTCCTTCTCAGTTTGGCATCTGAAGTACTGTGAGACTTTTGGGTATGTCTTTGAGACTACAATCAGAGTATTGATACTGCTCAAGTCCTGAACATCGTTAGCAAATGATTGCAAGTTCTGATCTCCAAAGACTATTACATCAACCATCTAAACCCACAAGTTTCTTGAATCAAGTCATCTTTGTTGATAGTAATTCACAATTCTCCTCACAGTTAAACTTTTGCAACCACATGAATCATCACATAGAAGTCTAAAATTTCGTTTTGCAGTTTTAGAAGCTGAACAGGTTTAATGCCCAATTACTGTTTCCACCAGGTTCATGGACCATCTTTGAAGGAGCACAATAAGATTGAAATTGCCTACTTGCATAGTCTGGTTTTGTGATGTGGATCCTTGTTTATTGAGGGGTTCTCATTCGACTACACTGCTGAAATCCTTCAATAGTATTCATGCTCAGGTTTTGACACAACTGGGTAATGCCTTGCCTAAAATGAATTTCAATACTACAGATGACTTTGAGTTTGTGGACTTCAGTTTCAGCTTGGATTGTAATATTTCCTGATTTTAAAACATTTTCAAAGAATATTTATGCACCAACAATGTTAAAATATCAAAAACATTTCTGTTCAGATCTGTGCTTACAACATATCCAGAACTGCATGATACTCTCTTTTACTTGCTGGAATTTTTCAATGTACCACAGGAATATGTAGACTCACAATGGGCCTAAAAACTATTATATTAGAGGATTCCAGTCCATATCTTTGTAACTCTTCATTTGAGCATTGATCTCTAGTTAAGGATCTTTGCCTACCATGAATTGTTATGATTGGTTAACAATTGCTTCTATACACGTCTAAGAACATTTCCGTTAATGCAAATGCACTTACCTCACATTATTGTACATCTAGTTATGGTAAAATTCTAAACTCAACTTCAGAGGTGGCATGACATGTTGGTCTAAAACATGGACATATTTGCTGAACTCTTTACTACCCTACAGTTTAGATAACTCGTTTGCCAAAGCAGAAAGTCAGACCAGCATTTGAATGGCAACATGACAACACAAAGATTCTTGACACAACCCTTGATTTTTGCAGCTAACTGAGTTACCAGCTACCCAACTCTTTCAAGTGTTTCATTTGATCTAGTTGACTAGAGAGCTTGAGAACCACAATACTTCAGAATCTAGGCTCAAGACTTTCAATACAAACCCATCCTGGCCCAAACCATTTTGCAAGTCATCAAGGATCCAGCTCCTAAAGACTACTGGGTTCTCTAATTTCCAATATTTTGTTTAATTCAGGAGTCAATGCCCTTCAAGGGTAGATAAAATGAAGCTCGTCTTCTATCATGTCTTTTACAACCCAAAGCAGTCTCCTTGGCTCACAAATCTGGAACCACGTTGGGGTAATACATCCATCCTTCAGGCACACTTTCTTTTCTTCCAGCAAGAACACCAAATACCTTTTACATATGACATAGCTCTTCTTTTGCTGTGCTGACTAAAGGGTATGAGGACCATCAGCAAACCAGTTTATCAGACATTGGCTGAGCCGTGTCTGTCCGCATCATGGTCGACCTTGTTAGGGCCACATCACTTGGTACTCTAATGCCCTTCTCTTTATCTATGCACAAGACAGCTCAGTCAACAGGCTCTGGACAAATTTTCAAGCATTTCTCTCGTAAATGACAGAAATAGGGAGTCAAGTGGGCCATCAGAAAAATTGAGTTTTCAGATATGGCAACTGGCCTGCTCTGTCCGCATCAAGGCCAACCTTCTAGAGATCACATCACTTGGCCTTCTTCCTTTTCATAGTACCTTCCCCAGAACACTCAAAAACTGTATCAGGCCCATCTAGATGCAAATCTCCAATCCAGCCAGAATCCCAGTGAATATTTGGAAAGATTGCAGAACTCTTTCATAGAGCACATGACAATGCAAACACCTGGGCAAATTGTAGATGAGACAAAGAAAATGAGACAAGACATTGATCAAACTAGAGATATCAGACTCAACTATGGAACTCCAGGTCCAGAGATTCAGACATCCAGGCTGACCATTACTGTGGAAAATTGTGGCACTGTTGGACCAGATACCTGATGCAGATAAGCTTCATAGAATGTAGTGGGTACTGTATATGGAACCATCAATGTAGGAGTCCATCTCACAATTCTTGTAAGAACCTTACTTGTACAAATCAAGCCCAAGTTTGCAACCATAAACATTAACCAAAAATTCACCAAGTACATTTCCTTGGAATAGCATTCAAACCAGCACATATATGGAATCCAATATGATGAATCTGTTTTCCAAATCTTTTACTCTTCTCAAGACGGCATGATCTAGTCAACCTCCTGCAGAGGTGCGGCCACATCCTCATTTGTAAACTTGCCTTTGCCTTTCTCTGCAGCACGACCCTTACCTTTCCTATCCAGTAGTGCCTTGCGGTCCTTGTCAAGCTTAAACTTGGTAATAATAACCTTTGATGGGTCAATACCAACATTCACAGTTGAACCTGCATGCCAATACATGCTCAATATGTCAGTACAAGACTGATCAAGAAAGTTCTACACTTCAGAACTGATTTAACTGACAGGTAATAGATGCAGGTAGATGCACATACTAACAGATGCAGGTTGAGAAATATTCTTAAACAATAGCATCACAAGACTTCCTTGTACATGCAGACTAGTCCCTCTGCAAGGTCACCGCTCTTAGAAGTCACCAGTCTTGTCTATGTCATGAGTACAACACAACGGTTCCAAAAACTTTGTGGGCCATCAGTTTGCCAAGAAAATCTGACATGAGACCAACTGAGAAGTTCATTTAAGAATGGCTGGACTGCAGAGTACCATTACTACTACTGAACTGCTGTGACTCCTGCAAGGACACTCTTGACATGGAATGGACATATTGCTATTCAGAAATACAGAACATGCTTAAGGCAGACTCAGGAGGAAGCATACCATTAACTTTTTCTCGGGTGATGCGCTCCACATGGATAACCCACTTTCGGCGATAGACCTGGACAACCTTTCCTTCTCGGCCCTTATACGTGCCTCGAACAACTTGAACTTCATCGTCCTTTCTCACCGGCACAGACCGCACCTGACATCAAAACACCTCTTTTCATTGCCTTCAGTGCAGCTCTTAATACATTAGGCGTCCAAAGGAGCTAAAGAAGGCGAAAAGGAAAATCAACCACGACAGTGCAAACAAAGAGACATGACTTTACGTTGTATTTGTTCTTGAGATCTGACGAAAGTGCAGCGCTCATGAGAATGCGCCGCACACTTGAAGGTGCACTAAAGTGCGCCTTCCGAGACTTACGCCTTGAGCTACTCACACCTGCACACAAATCCAGGCTTCTTAAAACTCCCCAAACACTGCAGAAAACTCCCACACTTCACACCAAAGCTATCAAGAACCAAACCGCAACACAAAAGACTACACATCGCGACCCGCCACCCGCCACTAGCCACAGCAGTGGAAGAAAACAAACCTAACCAAACCAAAAACAAAAAAGAACAAAAAGCAAAAGCGAGGAAGAAAAAAAGTGCTTGAAAGGTGAAAATGGAGAAGACTATTACGTGAAGAGAACTTCATGGCTGCTGGTACCGCGAACGGTGACGAAGAAGAGAAAGAAGAGAAGCAGCGGCTCCTGCACCTGGAGCTGCGCAAGTCAAAAGAGAGCTGCAAACATCGCCTCCCCTGAACCTTAGGGTTTCCCAGAATGCCACCAAACCCTAATTTCATCAGATGAACAGAAAGTAACTGTTCATCCCAATCCTGAAACGTCCAAAGCATCATTGAGATGAGAATTATGAGAATTCTGCTGGATACTAGCCTCTGATTAGAGGCTCTAATCTCAGTGATTAGTGCTAGTAGAGCTAATTAATTTCTCTAATTTGGGTTATGGGCGCTAATTAATCTCTAGGATTAGGGTTTGCGTCCCACCGGCTTCTTCTTCTCTTGCTGCTGTTGCGTCCGTGTTTTTGGGTGGAGAGAGAGAGGGAGGGAATAAGACATGGAGGTTCAACAAATTGGACAGCTTTTCCTCTGAAGCTTGCTAGGTAACCTTGGGTTTCAGTCATTTTGAGATAGACTCCCCACATTTGTGTATGCTCTGCACTGAATTGAAGCTATTCAGTTGCTATTTGGAGCATTCTCTTTAGAATTTCCTCCATTTTCTTTTGAAGACGAGTTTGTAACCCAAAGGAGTAAAGGAGCTTGAAAGAGTAACTTCTGATGCTGTATATCTTTTGTAGACCAATTAGTGTACTCAGATTCAGTAGGTCTAATTCCTCAGTTCTGTGTTTTCCTTATGAGACATTTTGATTCTCTTCAATCTTTCACATTTTATTAAAAGACAGTGCTGATCTGAGCTGGTGATTTTTATTCGTGCAGGACATTTTCCATTCAGTTTTGACATCAATGCAATTGGTGGGCTGTATTCTTCCCATTTCCTTCTCAGTGCTGGTATAATTTCTAATAATTTTGGAAAAATATTTTAATCCATTTTTGGAAGTGGAAATTATATGATGAGGGAGTTGTAGCTTGGTACCAATAGTCTCTCAAATAATCACTAAGAATTGTAAGATGACCTCTTGCCTCTCAACTGCTGCATCAATACATGATGCTTGCCTATTTTTCTGCCATCATTTCTGAGGATATCACCATTCCTGTTTTTATCTGCATCTGTTCCTGGAGATAAATTCTAACTAGTTCTCCTATTTTTGCCAATTCTACCTGTCTTCAGGTTTGGTCATTGCCTCTGTTGTGAGTGGACTGCTGAATCTTTGCTTCTGTCCACTCACCCTTTATCCTGACTCTTGATAGGGTGTCGGAAAATGTCGGTTTCTCCTTTGGACACTGTTCCTTCCGCTGTATAGTTGTCAAGCTGCAGAGTTTCTACCATTTTTTGTTTTGTTCACAGGACTCATGCTTGTGTAGCTCCAGCCAGGGTCCAGTATGTTTGTTTCCAAATTTCCTTACAGCTTATCAACACCACTTGAGGTTCTAATGTTTTTGGAGTCTGAAGCTGCTGCTGCACTATCTTCTTGCAGGTGAACTTTATTTGGGAGATCTTAGTGGTCGTGGCTGGTTGTGGTGTGTGCACAAGGCATAAAAGAGTATGTAACCATTGTATGGATACATGGCATGAAGATATGAGGTGGGATATGGAGAATACAAAGATCTATCAAGGCCAGGAGCAACCAAACTCCAGAGACACTTTCACATCCCTTGGCAATTGAAAAATGGTGCTTTTCTTCACATCCTTTTGTTGGACTGCCAATGCAAGACTCTGCGAAGACAATGATGACTCTTGTTGGTCACCATGAAAGAACAGTTCATAGCACAGGAAAAAAATTAGAATTGGGATTTCTTATGCCCCTATGACATAAACAGTGCAAGCCTCACTGAGGTCAGTACCTTCTAATGTGGTAAGATGTGTAGGCAGCCCATCCATCCACAAATTTGTGTGCAAAAAGATGCTGTGGCACATGCATGCATGGTGATGAATCAGAGAGGATACTCTTTCTGAAGTAATTCCAGGTCTTGCTTGTCACAGGCATCAATCAAATCAGATCGTGATGCACAACTGCAAAACAATTTACAGATAACCTCAGACACAGAATCTGGTCAAATGAACAAGGCAAGCATGCAATGCACAGGGTTCCAAATTGAGAAATCAGGTGTTCTAATCTGGGCATATAAATGCAAGGAATTTTGGTGAACTGCAAACTTCTGAACCAGTTGCAGTGTGAAACACATGTACCTGAGTGAGATACGTAGGTATTGCCAAGCATTATCTGCTTTGGGATTCATAGCCAAGGCCCGAATATAATATCGAATAGACTCCTTGTATTGACCCTGCCACCAATTTTTTGGTTCCACAGAATAAGTAATAGTACTAAGGCCACACAATTCCCTTCCTTTGTCTGAAATGTAAGTTCAGTAATTGGGACAAAGTCAATTCATTTATGCACAAAACTGAAGAAATTTACCTGATTTGCATAGCCAATGCCCATGTTAGACCATGCTCGCACATAGTTAGGCTTTAGATCCAGTGCCTGCAAGCACACCCACATACCCTTTCAGAATTATTAATACCAAACCATGTGTTTTAATCAACCACCATATGACCTAGTGACCTAAAACTCCATCTGTCAGGAATACCTCAATGTTTCAATTACATGAATTCTCACATGATGCAATATTGGGATTGACATCCAGTCCACAGACCAACATGCAGGAAAGAAAATCTCCTAGCAGACAAAAAACTGAATGAGATTATGTTGGAAGACTGACCTCTTGGTAGGCATAAATAGCATCAGCACTACGGGCACTGTTGGCTTGTGTGGCACCAAGCTTATTCCACAGGGAATAATCACGAGGCTTCAGCTTTAGGGCTGTTTCAAATGATGTAATTGCTTTCTCATAGTCACGGGAGAGATTGTAAAGCACTCCTAACACTGTGTGCACATCCCCATCCTCTGGCATCATTTGTGCCGCCTCATTGAACAGATTAGCAACCTACATAAAATTCCATTCAAGGACACCCTTCCTCATCAGTTCCAGCCCATATGATGACAAACAAGACAGAGTATGCAATGATTACATTTCCTGAGATACCATGCTACCTATCAATTGAAGCAGCCAAACATCAGATGCATAATTAACTTCACAATTTCATTTTGTCCAAGATGGATGTAATTGTGAGACAGGAACTGAGTATTCTCACCTCTGTATGGTTAAGGCGATCCACGGCATCATGAGGAACGAGCATCCCATACTTGGGATGGTGCTGTAACCATCCTCTCAAATACTGCAAAGCTTCTTCCTGCTCCAACTCTGTAAACACCAGCCTTGTATGTCAACTAACCAATTGATACTTTCACAATTCAGGCATCACCACGAACAGCACATGCCAATAGGCTTGAGAATTGATGAGCACAGAATGTGCATGAAAGACAACCAGAAGAAAGTACTTATATTGTCCTTTGGAACCACAATGGCCATGGTACCCAGAGAGAGATATGAGACTTCACAAGACTTTGCAGGCCTTAAGCTTCTGAGTAGTGAACCAGCTCCCACGTTGCAGAAAGAAAGCGATTGAAAAATGTCCATTCATAGCTAATATAGCCAGCCAACTGAGGGGAGGAGAGAAAAGGATGGGACAAACCATTCGTGTGGCTGACACCAAGGGCAAGCAGGACCTCCAAGTTTGAAGGATCAGCATCCCTTGCTTTTACCATGGATGCAATTGCCTACACCCCACAAGAAGCCATGAATGAGGAGCAGTTCACCTTCACGAACACTCTGCAAGACACTCCTGTCAACTGTAATAGTGCTTCATGGAAACTGGAAATGCCCACGCACTGTGATATATCCTGCCTTTGAGTAGAAGCCTCAATCACTGCTGTCACTGAATTTGTAATCATCAAGTAGAGAGAAGAAAATGTTGTACCCTTGTGACATCCTCTCATAATAAGCAGATAAAACAACTAGATAGCAACATAGAATACTGATGGCAACACACCTGCCGATCATCATCATTCTCAGCATGGGTAATGCCCAGTAAGCACCAGCCTTCAGGGTTGTCAGGATTCTTCAGCACCTCAGCTTCCAAGGCCAGAACAGCCTCACTTAGCAATCCTCTCCTAAATAGTTCTTGGCCCTCCTTCAGCGGATAGGGATGACCCACATATGGATTTTGATCTGCAAATTGGTACACAAACCTGGATGATGCTGCTACCCTCTGCTCTCCCTTTACTTGCTCCTCCACAAATCTACATTACCAGAAAATTATTAGTACCCCTGCTAAGTAATTCTAAAACACCAAGTGAAGCAGAGTTCCTCCAATTTCAAATGAACAACCAAACCTGCACCAATTGAACAGCCCTCCCCTAAACCAACACTCTTAACATATCAATAACTGCAGAAACTTCAGCAAGGAACAATGGATCTCATGAGAACCTCTTGAATGAATAACAATAATTCACCAATATTCAACTAAATGATAATTGAATCAGGAGAGAGGACCCTACTTGTCATATGAGTCTAACCAACTAGAATTTGATTCATTGTCAAAGGAGCCCTTAGCCATTTGGTCCCCAAACTCATCAGCCCAATCTTTCACTCCCAGTTTAGAGAATTCATCAACCCAATCACTGGTTGATGCAGCCTCATGCCTTGTCCTCCCAAAATCCTCAGCCCAAGTGTCCCCACGATGCATATGCTGTGCAAGCAGAAAATGAAGTCTTATAAACATCCTTTGGTTTGGATCAGGAAGGAAACTGGATAGTCTTTCACTCATTGAACAACCATTCAGACCAGATGCTAGACTCAAAAAGCCATGGTCATCAATGAAATCAAGTTCAAACTGTGAAACTTAGATACTGGAAACTTGTCTGACTCCCACAACAATCATAACCACAAGCTATAGCAACTAAAACCATGTAAGCCTCAATAAGTAAAAGAGAGAAATGAAACCTCTCCAGCTGTGAATTCGGCAGCCCAAGTTTCTGGTGGAGCAGGATGTTGCTGTTGAAATTCATCAGCCCAGGTATCTGAGACAGGGTTGGCAACACCAGGCTTCACCTGGTTGTCATCCACTATAAGTTCTCCTCTGCTCATCTTTGACACAAACTGTAGAAACTTGGAATTCTGTTTCAAGGAAGCACATTACAGTGGTTGGTGCAAGGAAGCCCATGCCTTCCATACTATTGAGAATGTAAAAGGATACAGCCAATTTGTTTCTCCTAACTCAGAGAAAAAACAACATCAGATTGGACTTACAAATCAGGTCCAGTAAAGGTATTCATTAACAATGAAAGTATCCTGAAGACCAAACCTGAAACTTGGGATCTTGATTCTGAGAGAGAGTTTGAACAAGAGCATGTGTCTGCTCCATTTCCCCACGACCCAGTAGCCCCCTTGCTGCCATCTGGCCTTGTTGCTGAAAAATGTCCCAACAGAAGTATGTTAGTTCCCAGAAATCCTCACAATATGTTCGCATTTGCTAAACCTGTCTAGTAGTTTAGACCTACCAAATTTACTTCAGATGTTACAACAGACAATGATCCAATCCTCAAGTGCTGCCTAATTTCTTCACCACTGACATTGCTCAAATCTAAAGAGGAACCTGTTGAAATTGCTGAGCCCATTGATCACCATCCTGCTGATTGTGGAACTCATCTGCCCAGCTAACAGGTGCAATTTGGCGGCCATATTGGCTGTGAAAATCATCAGCCCACTGGTCTGCAAGAGGAACAGGGGTTGGGGGTCCAATCTGTTGTTGCTGCACAGGAGTGCTCTGAGCATACCCCTCCTTCCATAATTGCTCAAATTCTGAGAGCTGACCAGCTAGAGGTCCCTGAGTTCGAAGATTGCCTTCTATATCCAATGATTGCAACAGAGCATTCACCTGTAATGTACAGAATGCTCATGTCACAGTGCATAATTGTATTGACATTGGTATTAAGGTCCTTCAACAGTTTCAAGCAAGCTACAATTACTTGCATGGATTCTTAGTCACCAACCCAAGTGGCTTTTGGTCAATGAGTTTTGCAAGTTGGCTACATTGCTAAATGAGTTTTGCAAATTGACTACATTGTTCAAACAAAAGCTTCAGGATATGAACTGCAGGTCACCTGGTGTATTTGAAGTAATCAAAAACCCAGAGGGTATCCAATACCTAGAAGCAGAGGATGGAAAATACCTGTGAATCTGCGAAAGCATCACCCCTGTCTGCAAAGATATGACGCCCCATTATACTGCTACGGTCACGGATACGACCTTTGTCTGCCTGTGAAAGACCAAGCTCTGGCAGTCTGACGGCAGGGAAAGCTGCATTGGTGCGACTGCTGTCCAAAAAGGAGTGAAGAAACCCTGAAAGAACATGCTGGGGTGGAGCTGCATGGACACATACAGATATGCAAAGAAATCTCAAAGATAATATTGAGTTGGAGGGACAATCAAGAAAGACAGGCAAAGAGTGGATCTGAGAGTCTAAATCCGTCAGAACAGCTGTAAATAGTTTTCTTACCGGAATGGCATATACTTTACAATGCAAAGTTGCTTTCCAAATGACAACAATGCCAACACTGAACAAAGAAGGTTGAAAAAGTTAAGTGTATTTACTGACCATCCAAAACAGGTGGAAGACCAGTAGGGCCAGGCTCTTGTCCATAAATGCCCTCAAATTCCTGAAAAAGATCACCTTCATGATTTCGAGCAAGTGCAGGTAGTTGAGGAGGTGGTGGGAGCCGCCTATCAAGAGCCTGGTTCCAAGCATTCACAAACTCTCGAGAGTCACCAGCCTGAAATCCCCCAAGGAAGTCTGTTGGCACCTGCAGACAAAACACTCTGCATGCATGAGCCCAACAATTCAGCTGACTATACATTTTGTGAGTTTCAGCTCCACAGATGAAATCACCAAATTTTCTGCAACCCTGAAATCTTCAAGCCAAAAAGCTTCTAATAGTCGAGTCTGAGAATAGGAAATCAGGAACCCTAATTTGAGGATACATTCAAAAGGGCATTCTGAGAACCAAAGAAGGCAGAATTCTCGAAGTTCTCTGCAGTCACACTCACAATTGCATTGAGTATGAATACCAGAAAACTGGCAAAAGAAGAATGAAAGTACAAATGTAAAAAACCCTTAACAATGAATTGATGCAGATGATCTGACATGCTCGCCACTTTCTTCCACCCTCAACTTCCAGCTTCAGCTACAGCTTCAAGACCGTGATAAGAATTCCTAACTCTGGGATTTGCTTCCAGATTTGACTGGCACCACAACAAGAGGAAACCTGGGGAAGAAATACCTGGGCTTGTTGGGAACCCTGGCCAAAATCAAGCTCAGAGCCGGGCAGGGATGTGAGAGGGCCTGTAGGGCCTAACTGTGGTCCGTTTTGTTGGCCTGGGCCTGCCAATCCGGGCATCTCCCTAAGCCTCTCCTGTTCATTGCAAAGCTATGTCAACACACCAAAACAGATTGCCCTCTTTGCATTCCAAAGCCCAGCTTCAACCCTAGAAGACAGCAAGGTAATGCTGATACGAGAAAATGAAGAAAGTACAGAACAAAACATGGTGCAAGGGGGGACTGGCAACGTGCCTGTGACTTGGACGCGGATCCCAAGATGGAATCGGCAAGTCCTCCCAGGGGATTGGAAGAAGACGAGCCATCAGAACCCGGCACTGCGCAGCCGGATCCACCCATCACTAGATCCCGCAACGCCATCGTATCCTCCTCCCTCCGCCCGCTGCCCCTTCCCTCTCTCGGTACAGTAACAAAACCAAAAGGACTCTACTACTTCTCCTCCTCTCCAAAACTTTTCATAGAAAAACAAATCCACAAACTCACGCAGTATGTATTGTGAAAGTTCTCAAATCTCCTCCTCCTTAAAAAACCCAACACATTTCGCCTTAACAAAACGGAAAAGCTCTGAAATCTCCTCCTCAAGAACCCAACACACTGTCCTCAACCAAAAAAAACAAAACAACAAAAACACTACTGAGAAGGTGCAATTCTTGACCAAATTCTCCAAAAAAAAAGGATCAATTCTGGGACAAGAGGAAGTTCTGTTGGAGATCAGTACTTCGAATCACAGGGGGACGAAGTGAGAGACACGCAATTGCGCAGAGAAACGCAAGCAGCTCCGGCAATGGCAACACCGTTCACCATCGCCACAAAGCTTCTGTAAACGCATTTCACACAGAGACAGACAATCGACAAGAGAGAGACGGTAGTGCTCTATTTACTACCTAGCAGATAATTTACCGACCTCTCAAACGAACCACAACATCCTCTACGACTAAGTTTTTTTACTTTTCACCTTAGTCAGCCGAGAGTAAGAGCAATCTCCACCGGTGCTCAGTATGTGACTCCAAACAGTTAAAATTTATTGTGAAAAAGTCAAAACGTGTCGGTTTAGCTCAAGAAATTGGTTTTTCTGTACCAAATTCGTGCAGCTTGCCGTGACTGGTAAAAGGCGTGACATAGTTGGGCACCTCCAAAAAAAGAGTGTAATAAATTGGACCTAACTACGGCTCAATATTTTTGATTGGTCGATCATAATGATTGGTTCAGGTAGTTTGCGATTAGTAGTTCCCATGCATATGCAGTTCTCGTTACAGTTTTATTGGTGGGGTTGCCAAAAAACCAACTACACTTAGACATTTAATTTTATTATCCAGAGTGACATACTGATGTATGTCACCGGTGGAGGTGCTCTAACATAATTAGCTTGTAAGGTAACTAACCCAAGAGGTAGGTAGGTACCCAACAATAGGTAGGTACCTAACAATGTCGCGAAGCAATGTTTTATGGCACAAGCGGTAAATCATATTTTAACCAGTTTTTATTTACCTCTCATGGTTAACTATATTTGATTTGGTGGATTTACCAGAGGGGTAAAAGTGGCTGGCCGTGATTTTTTACCCGTCGTCTTTCCCCTAACGTGACGGGTGAAAAGATCGCCGACCACGAATATTCGCTCGTTACCCGATCACGGGTAAAAAGACCACCGAACAGTGGTTTACTACCCATGGGTAAATATATTTCTACCCGATGGCTTGTTTTTAATCTCAATGGTTAAATATCTGTCTACTATGGGATTTTCTAGTTTTTTTCCCCTAGGGTTAATATATCTCGAAGCCATGTTTTTTTTACCACGTCGTTCTGTGAGAATGTGACTGCGGTAAATTCGGAGAGGATCACCGTAACAGCCCGTAGCTAACGGCTGGTGGTGTCCCACGGTCATATTTAGCAATTTACCCGCCGCGGGTTGCTGACTGAGGTTAAAAGTTACATCCGTCGAGATCCGCCGGCCTCCCGAACCGGCTCGATTGCGCTGTTGGTCGGTTATCAGACCTGGCCTCGGGTCACTGGCGGTTCTCTCTCTATATGTCCCTTCGCGGTCCTCCCTGTTCTCAAAACATACCCATTGCAAAGTGTATCGACCACGGTTCTCAACATATCCAAGCCCCGGTTAAATAATCTTCTCTAAACTGTTGGTTCTTTGATGAAAACCTCCGGTTCTTTAAACCCTTAACCTTAACCTAATGCTAAGAATGAAATTGATTGTCAAAATAATATGTTAATTTATTTTTTCTTTAACAAAAAAATAGAGCTAATAATGGTGAAAGGAAGTTTTTATTCCCAAGTATTTTTCATTCATCCACCACCATGCCATGCCATACCATGCCATGCCATGATTCTTTTCACGGGTATGGCATGTAGAAAACCTTAAGGGCCCTAATTGATGGCAATAATTGGTTTCAATTTTCATGTCAACATAAATCAATTCCAAAATTTGAAGAATTTTGGAAATGGAAGTTTTCACAATTACAAGTATTAATTCTAAATCAGTACACAATTTTCAAGGTTTCTAAAAAGTAGAAACAACTAATGTGTGTTTGATTCCAACAAGTTCGATTAGAGGTTTTTGGAATTGCACTTGGATTCAAACCTCATTAGGGTTTTATGTTTTTTCAATAAACAGATTTTATGTAATTAATTGAGGTAAAACTCTATTATTGTTGAAACAATTCCATGATTTTGTGAAATGAGTTTAAACATTTCCAACAAAGTAGTAAATTCTTGGTGTGTAACTAACAAATATGACTAGCAATTTTAAACTAGGTATTTGAGGTCTAAGTCTTATGCATAACCAATTATTATTATCTTAAATAATCAAGTAAGTGCTAATCAGGATATTATTTTTGATATTGATAATTAGTGGGTTTAATTTACTTATTTTAAATTATGAACCACCCAATCGGTTATTGCCAAAAAAAACAATAATTGGTTCACACTAATTTTTTACACACAATTGGTTTATCTAACATTTTCACATCAATGCATATGTAAGCTCATTCAAATGTCATCCAATAGGTATTATCATTCCAAATAGAAATACTTGGAAGTCAACAATTCATTGTTTGTTGTATAAAGCATAATAAAAA
>Ga0209208_10002257_pt1 | contig 27574 bp, 20 predicted proteins | sample S1TSphfallax_3_FD_187694 | JGI IMG/M metagenome (GOLD analysis project Ga0209208, IMG submission 187694) | Host-associated microbial communities from peat moss isolated from Minnesota, USA - S1T2_Fd - Sphagnum fallax MG (SPAdes) (version 2) | ecosystem: Host-associated > Plants > Peat moss >...
ATTCTTCCTAGTCCCATCCCGGAGCTCCAACACGCCCCTCTACCCCTCCAAGTGTTGTGAGCTAGGGAGCGCATCCCGACTCCTCCTTCTTCCGTTGTCTTTCACTTGGACTCACATTTGAGTCCTTTAAGGAGTTGGGAGTGCGTCACCAAGATGGGGGGGGAATGGATGCATTCAAAACTCCAAATAAACTAGCAACAACGATAAACTAAACAACAATGACCAATAATTGAACAAGGTGACCAAGGGGTGAGTCCATGAATGTCTTGTTCACTTGAAGTAAATGTTGAGCTTATAGGTCTTGGTGATGGTGTTCTTTTTGCCTCGATTAAGGAGCTCCTACCTCCTGCCCCTACAAACAAACAAGAACAAAAGGGGAGCAAGGAGATGCACACAAAACACAACACCACCCATGAAGCACAAAAAATTCCAAATGTATTCAAATGATGGCAACTAAACACATAAGAACAATGGTGATCGACCAAACATAAGTGACAAAAAGACAAGGGGGGTGATTTCACGAGTATCTTGTTCATTTGAAGCTAACATTGAGCTTGATAGGCGACGATGTTCCTCTTGTTTCAATAATAAGCTCCTACCTCTTGCCCTTGTAAACAAACAAGAACAAAAGTGGAGTAAGGAGACGAGGCACATGAAACATGAAACACACAACACACAACCTTTGAAACACAAAGAACTCCAAACATACTCAAATGATGGCAATCAAGCACACACAAAAATGACAACAATTAGCCAAGTCTAGAAGCAATGAAAAGATGACAAGGGGTGACTTTGTGAAGATCTTGCTTGCTTGAAGTGGATGTTGAATTGGATGGGTGATGGTGCTCCTTTTGTTTCAATGACAAGCACCCAGCTCTCGCCCTTACAAACAAACAAGAACAATAGGGGAGCAAGGAGATGAGATATGTAAAACATGAAACACAAGGCCCTTAGTGACTCTCTTCTCCAAATAGATAAGATTGCAACAAATGACACCACTGCCCTTGATCAAACTCTTGTCTGCAAAAAACTTGAGCCTCTAACCCACTACAAATGAAGCACCTCAATGTTTCAACACTAAACAACTACAACCCTAACCATAAACCAAGGCAAAACCCTAATCCCATATACAAGGCATTTATACAACGAGAAAAATATACATGCCAATACATAAGTGCATAATTTTTTTAAAAACATGTTGGACAAGGTAAATGTAAGTATATAATGACTATTTTATACAACATATAAATGTAAATGATTTACACTTACACATCATCATTTACTTGCTATATTTATAACTATTTACACTTACATGCACACATTGGAATACACCCCCATGTGAAGGACATTAAAGCTTCAAACTTAAGCCTTGTGAACCCATTGTCTATTATGTTTATGGTCAATCATCAGTAGTGGAAAATAGTCTGCAAAAAATCTCAACATTGTCATTGATCATTTCATCAGCACTTTGATTCACCAACAATGATAACTCTTACAGTGACAAATGTCCATGCCAATAATTGCTTCACCACTAACTGCATCCCAAAGCCATTGATCACAATATTTAGCCTTGATTTTGCCACTTTTTGGTCATGCATTCTCATCTAAAGGTGGTGGGTCCAATTTATGGCTCTCACTTTGGAGGGAAAATCAATTGGTTTCAACCCCAAAAAAAAGAAAAACTAAAAAGGAAAGCTCATGATTTGAAGAACCAAGATGCAAGTTGGGGTCCAAGGCAAGGTCAAACTCAAACATTCAATTTGGTTCAAATGAGTCCAAATTGGTCCCTAAGAATTTGGAACTTGGACACCCATCTAAAGTGGGCAGCATCATCCTTACATGGGTAATGAATTGAGACCAACCACACATGGAGTACAATTTGCCATGTTCAACATGTGTGGGTATGTTGTCGTGTGAAATGAACTACATGTAGTTGAGTATGGTTTGGGGGCCAAAATGAATTAATAACCACCAATGCGCCAGTTGGTCATTATGTCCACTGGATGGGTTGCGTTTTTTCATTTAACACTAGATGGGGTTCATCATAGTCCATTTGCTTTTGTTGCTAACCACTTTACTTCTTCTTTTTTTGGTTTTTGGCCATTTTTCCCCTAGACCTGACTTCACACATAGTTACCCTGCTCATTTTCCTACCCTCATATGTATTACACCAACCTTGGTACCTTATTTATTATCCCCTACTGACATATCTACCCTAATAACTAATTATCCTATTAACCTAGTTATTGTACTAACCACCTACCCTACTAACTAAACTACCTATTAATTACATACCTACTAACTTAATCATTATACCTACCTTACTAACCTAGCTACCCTACATACACAACCACTCTATTGACATAAATATTTTACAAACCTAGTCACCTTGATAAGGTAACTTGTTTCTTAATTATGTATTAACTTGCTTATCTATCTAACTACCTATCTATTTATGTTTTTTACATAGCTAAATACCTAATTAATTACCTATTCACTTTTTCCAACCCCATCCCCTCCCCCCTAAATCCTACCTATCAATTTATTAAGGTTCACCTTAGTTCATGGATGATGAACATATGTCCCCATATGTAAGTATTACAAATAATTTATAGGTGAAACAATGTCATTATTACAACCATTTTGGTTTAATTAATGCATATTTTACTAAATTTTGTTTATCTAACTTATTATTGAATGGACATTACAATACATCTCTTGATGTAATTATTATAAGTATGTACTATTCGATTATGGTTTAAGTTTAAGGTTGGGTCACATAAATTAATTAATAAGTTTTTTACAAATGTATAGTAATTAACCTAAAGTAGGCTAAATTTGGGGGAAATTTCTTAGGGTTTACACATATGTGAAGTAATACAATTGTCTTTTATATTTTCTTAAAAAATAGTGGAAAAAATAAAGTTGGGGAGATCACACAAAGGTTAAAGACATATCTTTTCTTTTCGTTTTGTACGAAATTTATTTGATTATTTTTAAAGATTAAGGTATTTTCTTTCAATCAATAAATATTTATAGTTTAAAACCTTTAAATTTTGGTTTCTGAATTTTTTTGTATGTTATTTTAAATTTGTTTATTTTGCATTATATAATTTATATAGTTTGTATAGTTTTTTGGGTTTAGAGCATATATCACTAGGATTTTTTTTTGTTAGGGTTTGTATAGTTAGGGTTGTAATAAGGCTTATGGAAAAATATCATTTGGATTTTTAGGGTTATGCTTTATGATTTAGTGTATAGGAATTTGGTTTATATATTTAACAACCTAAGGTTTATACTTTAAACTTTGCTCATTGTATTGGTTTTTGATCTTACCACTTGTTTATATCTATACCATAATTATGAATTTCTTTTGTTTCCATATGTTCCATAATTGTTAAAGTTTAATATTTTCTAACTCACTTTTGTATGAATTATGATCTTTTAGGGTTGCATTTTCAATTGGGACTACAAACTTTGGTGGAACGTTGTCATCTTTTATTCTTAAAGGTATGCATTTGTCTTTTGTTACTTCTTATATACATATATATATATTCACAATTCAACCTCTTTTCATTTCCTAGTTATTGGATATAGAAAAGGTGTTAAATTTCATTAAATATACAACCATACATAAATGTTTTATACCTTTACACGAATATTTCATATTCAATATCTTTTTGTAGTTGATTTTTTCATACCCATATGCGAATAATGCATTGACTCCCCACAACCAACGTGGGTTTTATGGCCCAAGGCAGGTATTGCATTTTTCACCTCTCAAACAATGTGTATTAATTATCATTATGTGGGTATTGCTACATGGGGTTTTTAGACATTGTGGGTTTAAGGTACAATCCAAGTATTGCATATGTGAACATTTCAATGATGGAAGGTTTAATAGCTCAATGTGGGTATTGCCAAAGTTTGTTTTAGTATATGGGTTCATAATGCAAGTATTGTAAGTTATGTACATTGGAACAATAGGTATTTTATATCATGATATGGGTATTGTAATGGGAATTCCAAGTCACAACATTGATTTTAAAGGAGCCGTGTATGTATTGCATTTTGGGTTTTTGTTCAATGATGAATGTTTATAGAATTATAAATTATCTTGGTGCAAGAATTTGTCCTACTTCCTTCAATCATGGGAAGGGTTCCAAAGTCCCATTCCATTCATCTCCAAAACCCCACCAAGTTCCCTTTCTCAAACAAGGATTTGGTGTGGAGGTCCGGGATATGCCATGGAGGGCAAAATAAAGTGACCATTCAATTTGCTTATGTTTCATATGTTCGCATCTCGAAATTCTTGGAAGTTGAACAAAGAGATACAAGCACCCATGTGGAATGGAATGCTTACAAAAACTTTCTAAGCCAAATGGATGTTAAGCAACCAACTATCAAAAACCACCTCGGGCATAGATGGTAAACATTTATGGCATTAACCTTTTTAATTTTTTTAATTCATATATCAAAGATGTAATCATTTAAATTTTGAAAGTTTTTTGGTTTAGGTACGGTATTAGTGCAAATATGGATCAGAGGACTATTGGGAAAACTCAACCCACATTTGATCTATTAAACGAGGATGTTTAACATCATTTTCAATCAAATGTCTACACACGATTTAATGTGGCTAAAATCACAATTTATCATAAGGCCCATACACGAATTAATGGGTCATTCGCACATGGTGAACATGATCCAAAATCCATTTCTCGTATGTCTTGTTATGCTCCATGTGAGGAATTTTCACACACCTTCCACATGAAGATATGCATTCACAAAACCCACTTGGGAGTGGAACTACTTTGTAGTTGTAGTCTAACAAGTAAAGGTGGTTCAATGTAATGTAATGAAGTTCACTAAAAATCTAATGCATTGTGTCCACTTAGAAGATACAAAGACATTGTGGGAGAATCATAACTCACCATGAGGGAATGTGAAGGAGCATTATGTTGATGTTCATTCAATGTTCATGCTTGATGGTTGAACCTCTTTTGTTCCCTTTGTCATAACACCTTCATACAACCTCTTAATCTAACATGCATTGGATTTTTGAAGAGTTAATCTAAAAAGGAGCAATGTTATAAAATCTTATAAGTTTTTTATTTTTAAAATCAAGAGTTATGCCTTAGAGCTAAAAACTATTTTGACTAGATTTGAAGGAAAAATAGACAATTTCAACCCCCTCCACTTCCAGCAAGTGTAGCTCCCTTAGAGCAAACCTGATGGTGCTGAAATTTTAAAGAACTTTCTGCACCTCCTAAACTAAAACTGTTTAAAGTTTGACACAAATCCAACGGTGGATTTGAGAGGAACAACTATTTTAAATAATAATCCGGAGGCTTTGTCATGGAAATCCTTCCATGAACTCCATTACAAGTACTTACTACACACAACTTCTTTCCATGCTCTTATTGGCACACATCTTTCCCATGAACAACACCTTTCCACACATAAGAATTAGTTTCTTTTTCACACATTCATTCTCTTCCTTTTCTTTCTCAAAACGCAAGATATTCCCCTCTCCCTTTCGTAAGCTTCCATGACCCCTCCTTGAGCTTGTCCTCCTTGTCCAATGGAAGTTTAGAAATCCTTCCCTCCAATCAATGGTTTCTTCATCCTTCATGAACCAATGAAAATCGAGAATGATTTTCCCTCCTATGGAATTTAGGATGAGAATTTTTATGCCCAATGAAACATGAGGAAGGTTCCATTCTCCAATCAAATAGGATGATAATCCTCATGACCAGTGGAATTGGAAGATTCATCCTTTTCCTTACCTTGGACATCTTGATGGGGTTCTTGAGCTCCATCATTGTTAATTTCGTCCGTTCGATTTCAACATCCTATTTCTTCATCCTAATTATTTTAAGTAACTAACTACTAGGATAATTTATCGGTAGTGATAAGTAAACATCCTTGAGTTTCCATTTGATTAAATCAACTCAATGGTAGTAGTAACCTTTTTGTGCACCATTTACTCTTTTAATATTCCCTAGTTATTCCTTACCGTGTACTTATTAATTATGTAGTACATAGTAAATTAGAATGAAATTTGGAATTACAAGGATTCCCATGTACTACTAGATCCACCATTGATATTAGGGCTTCACGAATTTGTTAGAACAAGGATGTTCGGCTTCTCATGAAGTTTCGCCATCACTACCACGCCTCATGCCTACCCTAATTTCTTGAATAAAGGTAACGACCCCCTTCGAATGCAAATGCCAAATTGTTTCGGCTACCCTTCGATTTTTATTGATGCATGTGAAAATTTAATTATGGCGAATGATGTTGTTACGCCCTCAAATCCTCCAGTTGCATTAATAAAACGAGAAGAGCTTGAAGAAGCACCGATTGACGTGAATGTTTCTCAATGATCGCGCGAAAAAGAACCATCTAGGTTGCGCACTCGAGTTAATCGTTTGACATGGGATAGTTAATTGTCTCTTAACCCACATGCCTTAGCAATATATTTAAAATTTGTTCTTGCTCGTGGAGCCGCACTAGAAAGGTTTAAAGAGTGTCAATGTGAAAATGACTATGTTTGTCTTCATTGTCGAACTTGGGTTCCCGGTGATGGCCATTATCATTGGCTATGAGGCCCAATCAACCCCCTTTCCATGGAACATCAAGCTAAATACCTCGTTCGCACCATTTGTCGAATTTTATATTTTTTGTAATTGTGATCTATCCCTTTTAAGTCATTTACTAAGTTGTAATTCACCTGGAGCTATTCAGGTGAAAATGTTAATAATTAAATTTGATCTTGATTCTATTTAGGAGTTTGATAGAAGTGAAGACTGAATAAGGATGTATTATGACTGCATCCTAGAAATCTTACAAACACATCATTAGTGCTTGAAGATTATTCTACAATTAATTTAATATTGTCATGGCAAAATGTTAATGTTAATTATGGGCTTGTATTCTCAATATATCAGTAAAATCATATTTAATTCTACATCCCCTTTCACCTCTTTATAACATAAAAGGATAATGCACTTTAAAAGGTTTACTAAGTCCTAAAACTAACTAAGCCTTGCATCAATTTAAATAAAGAAGGCCTCTACACTTGGAAATATCCAAAGGCTAATTCAACTCTTAATAATTACTACTTGGAGGTTTATAAGGATTCAAATCATTAATACTAAGGAAAATTATGGAACTAAAGCTTAACAATTTGTGATATTATAATCCATGGCTAACACTCCACACATGTCACAAGCATTAAAGGACCATATATGGGCCTAACTAAGCTTAAATTACACAACCAAACAAATATATGATAAACATAAAATAATTTGGTGGGAATGTGTGAATTCAAGTTAAAGCATGACACAAAATGATTTCCTTCGGCTTCAAGACATTGCATATTTGGATTGGAAACATAAGAAAAGGAGTTGGCGTTTACACACCAACCCTGCAATTTCAATTCGATCTTGGGCTCTCCAACATTTGGAAGATGTGTTCTTTTTCCAAGATGTTGGTGAAATCAACGGGATTCAAAAACCATAGGTATTCAAACACCAACTCAATGTGAGTTTATGCTATCATATGGTCACAATGGTGCCATTTCTATGGATGCCACATTTGGCACAAATGATATGAAATTCCATCCATTTACCTTGATGGTGTTTGATGATCATCGCACATGTGTCCTTTTAGCCTAAATCATTATAAATAAGCAAATAGTTCAAGATTTGATCAAATGGTTGAAACCATTAAAAGATAAGATGTTAATTATCACACATGCCACATTGGAAACCATCATGTTTTCTCATTGATGATGCACCTTAAGAATTGAAAGCATTATAGTTAGTTTTGTACCTAGTACCCATTTTGTATTTATTTCCTTAGATGTTTTTAAAAATATTTCATAAAATTCTTGATTATTTCAAATGCATTTTATGTTGTACAAACCCCATCCATTCATAGAGATTTTATTATATATGTGTCTTTATTAGGGCCATATGGGGGTATGGACAAGGTTCTCATCTACCTTTGTTGTTGGCATGTTTTCAAAGCATGGTGCTTACATGGTATTGAAAAAATAAAAAATGTAAAAGTGCAAGGTGGAATCCTTCAAGACCTTCATGATGTGATGTACATGTCCATCAATCATGGAAAAACAATTGATGACTTTAAAGAGCGAGGGAGGGTTGTTGTGAAAAAAAACATCATGGTGCGTTGAAAGGTTGGTTTGCTCTTGACACAAAAGGCCTTAGAGGGCATAGGATGACTAGTTGGTGTGGCAATTAACAATAACCATTACATACCACTACATGCACACATTGGAAATGAAAAAAAAAGGTTTCATAAAAAACAAGGTTATGGAGGCCATTATTACACAAAGTGTGGAAAATGTGGCCTTTATTCCACTCACCCATGTGTACCAACCAACCCTTGAGAGTGATGGAGCTTGGGGCATACAAAGCCAATGCCTTCCCAATGTTATTTACATGGTGAAATTCCCATTCACCGAAATATTTTGTTGCACATGTGAATGGGCATTGCGAGGGAACATGTGTAAACACCAAATTGTGGTCATTCTCATATGGATAAACATTCCTCAAGAGGATATCATTCATTATTGTGGAACATGGTATGGATCACATCGTGGAAAGTTGGGTGACATGTTTGCAGACCCACAACAAATTATAAATGATATGGAGTCCAATGATGATGACAAAGATGAACATCTTGAAGGTGATGATGGGATCATGGAATTTGATGGGCTCATGAACATGGAACAAAATGATCTCCCTATGGGTGCCATTGTAAGGTCTAATGACATAATAAATTCATCAACCCCAATGGAAAAGGCTCTTCCACAATTGGTCACTATAATGCAAGAGATCACAAATGAATGTAAAGAAGGCGATGTGACACTTTGTGAACATGCCACCTCACACATGAGAGTATTGGCATGTGAGATTCATAACATATACTTCACAAAAGCAAATGCAGTTTCACACCCAAGATTAGTGTTACACCACATAGAAGATGGATTGGGAAATAGGGTTAAACGGCTCAAAGATTGGTATGAAACAATGCCCAATCACACAAATGTAAGTACTAAACGATGTCATGAATAAATGTCTCAATTACTAATCGAGATTGTTGCCATTGGCACTAAGAATTTTGTTTTAGAATCAATTTTGTATGGAGGAAACCATAGCCCAAATTCTTTGAGCATCATGTATTCAACACACACATGAAGTTTAGTATGGCACAAAGGTTATTATTGTTTCCGAGTAATAAGCACAAAAAGTGTGAAATGTAAAAACATAAGGATAGTGATAATATTAATGTTAAATGCAAGTATTGTAACTAGGCCCCAAAATCCCAATTGGTAGAAGTAAATACAAGTGCAAGTATTGTAATTAGGCCCCAAAATTCCAGTTGGTAAAGGTAAGTACGGGTGCAAGTATTGCAACGAACCCCCAAAATTCTAGTTGGTAGAGGCAAGTATGGGTGTAGGTATTGCAACGAAGCCCCAAAGTTCTAATTGGTAAAGGTAAATATAGGTGTAGGTATTATAATGAAACCCCAAAATTCCAATTGGTAGAGGTAAGTATAAGTCCGGGTATTGCAAGTTTAAATGAAAAATCAACCTTAAATGCAATACCCACTTTTTAAAAAAACCAATCCAGATGGTTTGGATACCTTAAATGAAGACCTAACCTTAAACACAATACCCACATGTAAAGTCATTTTGAAATAACCCAACCCTATATGCAATACTTGCATTCAAGGTCATTTCAAAATTATGCATGTGAGGTTTAAACCTCTTTAAATGAAAATCCTACATTAAATGCAATACCTGCATTTTGGGTCACTCCAAAATAATTAGTTAATTTCAAAATAGTATGCTAACAAAGGTGTGTATAGAGGTTGGGCTTGTTGATTGGGAGTTCCATGATTCTTACTTTGTTTCATTGAATTTGAAAAGAGGTTATATTGTTTGTGGAATAAATAGTATAATGACAATTGTGATCAAGCTTATCTTGGTGTGGGAATTTTTCATGGAAAAGTTGAACTTGCAATCTGTAATGTGGAATAATTATCCTAAATAATGATTTCAATAACTTATTAAAACAAGAATATAATTAAATTAATCAATTTGATTTTTAGATCCAACTTTTTATTATCCAAGTAAATAAAGTTAAACCAAATGATTGGTTAATTATTTTAAATAAATAAATAAATATTTAATTCTTGATAATTAATCATTTAAATTATCCAAAATACTGGTCTATTAATTATTTAATTATATGACAAAATTTGTTGATAATGCATTAATTATCAGAAATATTTTACATTAAACTAGGGGAAAATTTATAGGGTTTAGACATATGTCAAACAATATAATTTCATTCTATATTTTTTTCAAATAGATTGGAAAAATTAGGTTGGAGAGATCACACAAAGGTAAGAAATAAACCTTATGTGAAAACCCAACCTTAAATCTAATACAAAGTTTGTCGAGATCAAAAAAATTAAAAGTTCAAGCTTAAAATTTCTTCAAATATGTTCATATTTATGTTTTTTCCCTTTTAAAGTTGTAAACTCATTTCAAAAAACAAAAATATAAAATGTCTAATTTAATAAAATTTTGAACTATGTTTAAAAAAAAATTAATGCACATGATTTTTTATTCTTTTTTTTCTATTTCACATAATAATAAAAATGATTTCTCCCATATATTAATCATATGTTTCATTGAAATTTTATTTTATAATTTTTTGATATATAGTAAATAATTTCTTGGTTAAAATAATTAGATAGTGAATCAAAAATATTTTATATTTTATACATATATAACACAAATCATTATGTAAACTTTATTTTTTATGATGTATAATATTAGTTTAAATATTGGTCCAAATATATTGTTATTTATAACACGTTATATATAAATTGTAATATTATGGAATTATATTGTTGATTGATTTCAATACATATAATATTTTCATATTTATTTATAATAATATAAAAATTGATATATATATATAAACCTATGGTTACATATATTGCAATTATTTTTAATGAACTTTTTTTTAAATTTGAATTTAAAAATTCCAAAATATTTATAGCTAGGTATGAAAATGTTCATAAGCTCTTAGAAGCCATGCCAATGTTCGTGTGGATTTGGAAGCTTTGTCATGGCCAAGTTGTTATGTAATGTTTTCAACACCTTAAGAAGTTAAAACATGACTGAACTATCCAAAAAACACAATAATGTTCTTAAAAAAACAACCAAGAATCTATAGCCTTGATAAATTACTAGCTTCAACAAAAGCTCATTGCCAAGGTTGTTAGATTGATTAAAACGTCGACATTGACCGAACTAAACAACCTAGCCTAAACATGAATAATAGGTTGGTAAGCTATTTGTTAAGTAACTTAATTAACTACTTAATAGGGTACCTATGTAATATAGGCCTATTATGTAGTTTATTTATTAGTGTAGGCCTTCTAGGTTAATATTTTAGATGGTATATGTAGGTATTGAAACTGGTTGAACTTATTAAATAAACGTATTAGTTATATAGGTAGTTTATTAACCTAGGCCATGTAAGCCTAATAAACACTTATGACAGTTTAATGTCTATTTCTTATTATATCATAACATATTAAATTTGAACTAAAAAAAATTATTAAAAAAAAACACATTTTTTCATATAATTGTTATAAATATATACTATTGGATTATGATACAAATTTAGAGTTTGGGAAACCTTAAATTAATGAACATTTTTTTAACAAGTCTATAGTAAATAAAATAAATCTATGGTGCATTTTAAGGGGAATTTTAAATGCAATATATATTTAAAAAGAAAGTGAAAAAAATCAGCTTGGAGATATTAACAAATGGTAAGAGACATACCTTCTTTTATGTTTTGTTACAAATTTTATTTAGTTATTAAAAAAATTAAGGTTAAATTTGTAATTGTTGAAAGTAAGTACGTGTGTGGATATTATAAAATTATATGAAACTTTAACCTTAAATGCAATAGCTATATTCAAATTCATTTCAAAATAACCCATAGGTGATTAAGGTAAAATTTGTAGTGAAAGGGCAACCTTAAATGCAATACCCACATGTAAGGTCGCTTTGAAATACCCAATATGTAGTTTGGGTGCACCTTTGAATGAAGACCAAGGCCTAGAGGTAATACCTGCATGCAAGTTCATATTGAAATAATCCATAGGTGATTGAGGCAAACCTTATTTGAAGACCCAACCTTAAATGCAATACCCGCATGTAATATCATTTCAAAATAACTAGTAAGTGGTTTGGGTACCCGAAATATGTCTTTTTATATACCTAAATTAATTATTATTCTGAATTAATTTTATGATAAAATGCAGGTTTTGCAATGAATGTAAAAAAATAGTGATTATTATGGGACCTATATGCATGTATTGCATATTTGAAAATGGCCTTATGGAATTTATAATAGAAAATGACGTAGGAATTATATGTTTAAAATGTGTGTATTGTTTTAAAAGTCTTTAGGTGATGTGAGTCTTATTATATTAAATGTAAGTATTGCACAATGTTCATTTTAATCTTTGTAGACCTTAAACAAATTAATGTTACCTATTCATATGGGCTTATTTAAGGTTTGATTCTTACATCTTAAGTATTGAGAAAATTATGACAGAGAAAACATATATGATTAACCATATACCGATCAAACAAGTGTGACTAAAAGAAAATATTATATTGATAAAAGATGTACAAAAATGGGTGGATGAAAAATTGTTAAGAACCCAATGAAAAAAAAAGGTGATCTATAAACCAAAGTTCAAAAGTTGGGTAATCCAAAAATTAAAAGGGCTGAAAAACCTAGCTAACTATATAAAGTGAAAACCCTAAACCATATTAGTATTTACAATCCCATGTTTACTTCGGTAATCAGCTACTTCATGATAAGTAGTGTAAAAATGGTGGCGTTGCATCTCAACCTAAATTGCATTTGCAACAAAATTTCCTTTTGTTGTCTCCTCAATCTTACAAACACTCAAAAACCACCAAATTAAACCCTAACACACCTTGGATGAAACAAAATTATAAAAAAATAATAAACATTGATTATTATTGTTTTTTACCCTCCATGATTCATTTTAAATTCATGAAAATCCAATACATTTATCAACTTTTCTGTCCAATTTGCTTTATTGGACTCTTGATCTTAATTTTTGACATCCCACCCCATTTTTAATTGTCATGCGTATACACAACGGGTAGATCGAATCATTTCTTATAAATTTTGATCCTTTTCCATCCTGATGTTGCATCTCAAGGCACACTTTCCATACTCTAGGCATTGAGACTTAACACTTGCAACAATTGTTCTGAGGCTAATTTGACCACAGCTAGTTCTGGGAATGGTGAACATTGTTTTGCAATAGTTACTAGTTTATCCTACTCCTATTATGCTTTAGTAGGAGCACGACTAACAACCTTTTGATCATTTTGCTTTTGCACGACCATGGCATTTCTCAAGATGCGAACATTCATTTTAGCATGATCTTGATGTCGAAAACCTCTTTTAGAAGTTGAAGGCCTCCTAGGTTTGGCCTTTTTTGCCACCAAGCCATGCACCTCCTTCAAATGTTTAGTCAACAACCATTTGGCACAATATGCAATAATGCAAGTGCCAACTTTTCACTTCCATTTCGACCCAACCTTCGTCCATTCTTTGTCCTTTCGAGCCAAATTATGTAGACAAGGGGTGCTAGTGGTTGAAAAGCTTGGTCGGTTTCAAATTCCGAACCTAAACTAAAAATATCAAAAAATAAATCATTATTTTGTAATAAAAAAATCTTAACCCTAAAACCTTACACATACAGAGTTCAAAAAATAGAATGCAGGTATTGCAAAACATAAAATTACATAATCATATACAACTCCTACAAACTTTAATTGTTTTCAAGTATTGCAATAAAAAAGTTTTGACAAAAGAAGGTGTAGATATAATTAAACTTAAAAAAACTTATATAATTTCTTTTATCTCCACATAATCTAATGTACGTAAATTCTAAAACAATTTAACCCATCATATTTTGATCGAAATTTTCAATCTATATTGCAAATTGTCATCCTTGTCAACTTTAATCCACATAGATTACTTAATACATCAATTTTCAATTCTCATTTATGATTAAGCAAAATTTTGCTCCTTAGGTCTCAATTATGACGAAACAACATTTTGCTCACTAATTCTTTATTTTGATGAAGCAACATTTTGCTCAATAATTGTCCGTTCTGATGAAGTAACATTTTTCTTATGAACTTTCAAATCACCACCACCTTTCTTCAATCTCCTTCCTTTAGCCATTATAATTTTCAACATTAAAAAAAAAAAACCACTTGCTGCCAACGCCTTCTTCACAACACCACCACCATAGAAGAAGGTGACGAAATTACTGTTGTCACCTTCTACATAACAAAACCACCAAAAACGGTGAAGGTAGTTACCGTCGTCATTTTTTTGCAACAAAGCCATCAGAGAAGGTGACGAAAGCTATCGTCTTTATCTTTTTCGCTACAATAGAACCACAGAAGAAGACAATGGCTCATTGCCATTGCCTTCTTTGTTGCAATAAAAAGAAGAAAAGAAGGCATTGCCAACAAAATTGTTGTTGCCTTTTTCGCTACAACAAAAGAAAACACAAAAGGCAATGGCAACTTTGTTGCCGTCGCTTTCTTTGCTATAGCAAAACCAAAATAGAATAAGGCGAGTTGCCACTGCAACAAAAGAAAAAAACAAGAAGGTGATGGCAGTTGTTGCCTTCTTTGCTACAACCTAAATAAAATAGAAGAAGATGACAAGCTACTATCACCTTTTTTGTTGCAACAAAAGAAAAAAAAAGAAGGCGACGATAGTCGTCGCCTTCTTCACTACAATAACATCAAAACATAAGAGCTTAAGGGAGGGAGCTTACCTTCAAGCTCCCGCTTTGGATCCTACTTCAAGATCTTGCTTCAAGCTCCCGCTTGGGTCACGTGTTGTCGTGGCTCCTGCTCTAATCGCTCTTGAGCTCTGGCGATGGAGTGAACACAAAATCAGGTGAGGTAGGTAGGAGGGGGGAGGTAGGTGGGAGGGAGGTAGGTAGGAGGGAAATTTTTTGGGGCAAAGAAGAGGCTGAAAAAACCAAAAACTCTAGGCAAGGGAGGATGTGTTTTTTATTTATCCCCAAAATGGCTTCAATGGGCTCATCCTCAACCGGTGCATTGGTGGCTGTTGGTTCACTCCAGCTTGGTTTGGGATCTTCAAGTCCAAATGTGCCTGCAGACTTTTGTGTTTTTCCTTTTCTTACTTGATGGGTACCCTCTAAATTTGTGTGGATTTCCTAAGGTTCTAGATCGTTTGTTGAGTCCTGATGCTTTAGCACCCCCCTTGACTGTGTACATTCATTGAGGTTGCACAGGAAATGGGCACACATAGGTTTCCTGAGGAACTATTTTTATTAGTGTGTAAGTCAATTGGCTAGGCTACATCCCAATCCTGTGCTTGGCTACCATGAGCCACAATGAGAGTTGGGTTGAGGTTGGTGGGCAAAAATCAGCTATCTTTTTTCATTTCCATGTGTTGGTTCTTGCTGTGTTCTTGTCCTCTAAAGTTTGCATGATTGTTATCTCTACCTACCTTCACAACCTTTGCTGCAGTGGATTACAAAGACCAGTGGTCTCTTTTATCCTTTAGTCCTCAGGGGCATTTTGAAACGCAGGCTGCTAATAAACAACCTGCTTCCAACTTTCCTAAACGAAACAGGCAAGAGCAGGACAAGCATTGCTAATAACTAGTTGCTTTTTCATGTTCCTTTCTTTGTCTCACAATTTGTTCCTTCAACCTTGAAGTATGAATCTTGAAGTATGATGGGATTTCTCTCACCCAAAATTTTTGCCCCATTTACACACCTGGGAAAGCATGCTCTTAAGTATGTGTCCTGGAACATGTCTATTTGATATGGCCAGGTACCAAAGCCCAGGGAAAACTAGCATAAAGTTTAGATATTTATTGTGTTTAAAAGCAACCTATAAAATTTGAGGTTTTTTGGGTTTTATGCGGTGCAAGTGAAGGTACTGGTTCACCCGGAGGCTATTTCGCATGTCTAGTAGATCCATACATGCAGTAAATTAACCAAGCAACCGACAAAAGCCAAAATAGGACTGATCCAAACCTAGCCAGGTACTCAAAGTAGGTACCTTTAATTCATTACGCCGCGGCAAAGACCATGGGTAACTTACCCATTGGTGCTTCTTATTACTTACTTTAATGGGTGCGTACAAAGCTCAAAACTCTTGCTTTCGTGATAGGCTGAATTGATTGCCCATCACCCAAAAATGCTTTAGAAATCTTTTTGCATGCTTTCAAGATAAAGTTTCCAAACGTTGGTCATTCCCAAGATGTAATTGATATAGCCTTTCCATTTGCCCCACCCATGTATGTAGGCTAAAAGAGAAAGACTTTGGGCAAGGAACATAGAGTAAAAATGTGGGGCTATTTGCAATTGATATAGCCTTTCCATTTGGCCCACCCATATATGTAGGCTAAAAGAGAAAGATTTTGGGCAAGGATCATAGAGTAAAATGTGGGGCTACTTGCAACGACATGGGAAACACATGGCCATTAGGGAAACAACATAGGGAACATTTAACAAATCATATGGCAAAAATTTAATGAACACATGTGAGGGACATGTGGGAGTTCTATGGGAACAACATATAGAACATGTGGCAATTCATACGGGGTATAATTAGAGAACTATTGTAGATAGCGAATACCTAGTAGACCACCTGTAAATTAAAAAAATTACAAAACCCATGTAGGACACTTTAGAGTCGATGTCTAAACACCTAGAGAAGCAAGGCCTTGATCATTATCTGAAGAAAGATGTTCTCAAAACTACAAACAAATGAGTTAGTCAAGTCTCTAAAAGACACTGACTTTAACTTGAGAAATGACTTAGCAGCTGCTGGAATATTATATTCCAGTTATGACATCACATTTCAACTATTGTGTATGCTTCCCCAATCCTAAGGAGGTTTTTACCAACTCAACCGATATTTTACCAAATTCAAAAGTTGATCTTTTATGTCTATAATTGACAAAATGATACAAGAAAATGCTACCTCAAGGCTCAAAGTCCATAACATTTTATGGAAGCTTTAAGCAAAACAATTGATGAGACATTTCTAACCACACTATGGAGGCTACATTACAATTGGAAATCCAATATCAACTCCACCCCTTCTTAGTATCCCAATCAAGGGAGAAAAAGAGTCCATAGTGTTATATAGTCAAAAACCAAACTATTATGTGAAAGTTTTTGGCTCCAGAGTTGCAAATTTTCCCAAAACTTATAATTGTGTCAGGAAATGTTAACTTTGGAGATCAGAGGCTTATTGAAGAATGATTAGGTAGTGGGGATGTTTTGGAAGTGATGAAATATCTCATTAAGGGATTTGAAAGAGTTGGTTTGTGATGGTATTTTTATTTTTGGGTTTAGTATATTTGAAAAAAATTGGGCATTTTTTTAGGTTATTGTGGAATAGTTGTTGAGGCAAGTGAGTGCCATTTACATAGGCATTTTGAATGGGTTTCTGTTTTTTTGAATATCATGGGTGGAATTTTGGAATAATTCTTGCAAAATTATGAGAATCTAGCTTGCTGAGAATGTTACAATAATTGCTTTTCAATGCTTTAGGGATGTTGAGAATTAAAAGGGTTATATTGTAAATATGGAATTTGGACTTGATGCCAATTGTGAGAAAATGTGATAACAGGGTTTGGATTATGGGACTTGAGATTGAGATACAATGAAGAAGACCAAGATAACTCTTTAAAAAAATCTGAAATGATATGATTCAAACATGTTCATGTAGGATTGTATGTTTGCATTAGTAAAGTGTGTTTGCAAAGGTCTGCCACTTATGCTTATGACAAGCTGCTATCACTAAATAAAATTCTGATTTGAGCTTTCTTCCTTTACAATCACAATGTGAAGCTGAGCAATTTGTGTATTTTGCCAAGCTTACTTTTTTATTGCAAAACGTCATCATCAAGAATTGCTGGTTGTTTTGGGAGCTGTAATATTTTAATGTAAGTGGCTAATTTGCATTTAAAGAATTTTCCTCAGACTTAATAATAGACTAGGTTTCCGGTGAGGCAAGTCAAAATAAGAAATACAGTTTAAAGGTTTGATGTTAGCCAACAAAATGCTATTGCTGCATGCAGTAACCTTTTCATAACCCAAACCTTCAGTGATCAAGAATTAATGAACACAATGCACACCTTAAGTTTCGGAAGGTTTATATTGTAATTCATATGGGGGAATTTTATATTGATCTTATTCAATGAGGCCTAAGGCACATAAGAATGAAACAAACATGGTGAACTGGGCATTATTTGTCCATATTTTATAAACTAGGTACTTAAGAAGGTAGCACTCACTTTCTGAAAATTACTTTTATTGTTGAATCCTTCACCTGTCCTGATTGGGGGAGGTAGAATTTTTGACATTTGCAAATTGTGAATTAAGGAATGTAAGCTTAGCTGATGAATTATTTCATGAACACTCAAAACAGTTCTTGGCCTTTCAAAGATGTTTTATGAACTACATATGTATGCCCATTGCCTACCATAAGAGCTAACGGATGACATCATGGATTGGACATTATCAAATGATATCATAATTTTAAAAGATTAAGTAAATTGGATGTCACACATAAGATGATAAGACCTCTAAGGCATTGTGTGGCTTCATAAGTAAAATACATATAATGTGTGGTCATAGTTCCATAACATGCAAAAATGCATTCCAACTTTACAACAGAATTCCTAACTTGCTTTTTAGCTTTGCCAATTGATATACCTCCAAAGGATTATGCACTGAAATTGTTCATTTAGACCAGTGTGCAACAGTTTTCAAAACTATGTCCAAATATACTTTTTACAGATACATTTTTTGTTGCATGAATGTCTAGGATTTGGAATCCAACACTAGAATATCCAAGGAAACAAAAAGAGTGTAAGTGAATAGCAATTTGATAAATTGTCAACCCCCTAGATTAAACAAGGCCAAATGTATTTTTAACTTGGGACTAAGGACAAATTTACATCCTCCATTCCATTGATGTGAGAAACAAAGGAAAACATTCTTGGCAATATATATCCAAGAACAATTTTACATGCTCTGAAATGCCCACAATGTGATGTCTAGTCCATTGGGGATCACTTTTGGCGTTATACATGAGATACAAGAGAGGAGACGAGCTATTGGCCTCCTTTTCATTTTTCAATATGTGCAATATCAAAGTCTATCTAATATGTCTTGTTTGTTTCTACAGTGACAAAAGTCTAGAAGAGTCTTTTAAAAGTTTTTAAAGAGTCGACTTAGTTCGTTTGGAAAAAAAATGTTTTGTCGACTAGTTAGTATCATAATAGAGATGTTCAGGCAACCTAGGTTTGCAAATGACTTTCAAGGGAGTTTTCCGGGGCATAGTCACCCCATACTTGGCAGTCATGTCCAGTGTGGTTGGGTCTTGGCCATCAGGCAGAGATAATTCAAAGCCTTGCACAAGGCGGGCCAAGCCAAGTTGGACAAATAAAACTGCGAGTGATATTCCAGGGCACTGCCTCCTGCCAACTCCAAAAGGTATGAAGTGAAAATAATTTCCTTTCATGCTGATATCAGGGTTTTTGATGAACCTTTCCGGGTCGAATTCCAAAGGATTCTCCCACCATTTTGGGTCTCTATGGATGGCATAGATGTTGAGGTATAAGCGGGTTCCCGCTACGAACTCATAACCTTGCAATGTTGTGTCTTTCATGCACTCATGGCTTATGCCCAAGGGAGCTGGCGGGTATAAGCGGAACAGCTCTTTCATAAATGCATTTAGATATGGGAGTTTGGGGATATCACTTTCGGTCACAGTCTTGTCCTTTCCTACTACTTCATCAAGTTCAGCTTGCAACTTTTTCAAACAATGAGGGTAACGAAGTAGCGCTGCAATTCCCCATTCTACCGAGTTTGATGATGTATCCGTCCCAGCAAGAAGCATATCCTGCGGTGGTAAAGAAAAAGAAAAAGAAAAACCCAAACTTAGACATATGATATCTTCCATTGGGCGAAATCGGAAGCATTTTTTTAGTTTGCAATGCATCTGCAGCAATTTGAAAAAGTTTAAATCCCCACATATTCCAAATTGATTTCTCAATTTTTTAAGAAAAATCGATTTTGCAAAAAATAAATCCTAAAGCCTAAACTTCCACAAGAAGATATGCAACGAAACATGGGTTTGGTTTGAATTAAATACTCACCAGGATGACACATCTGATAGAAGTATCAGAAAGATGACCCGTTCCATTTTCTGTAGGTTGGGTCAACAGGACATCCACGAAATCCTGGCGACGTGGTCCCCCATCATTCTCCTCCTGCACGTTCTTTCCACTCTTCTTCAACTCCAGAAATTCTTGGAGCATGGAGTCAATATCTCGCTTCAACGACTTCATGTACCTCCTGTAACCTGTTACGATGCTCAACCACTTCAACCATGGTATGAAATCCCCAACTACAATCGTTGATGATAGTTTGAGGAGCTTGAAAAGGATCTCCTTGAAATTCAATGCCTCTTCTTGCGCTGATACATCGAGCCCAAATAGTCTGCAAGAGTCAGTCACACAATTCCCATTCATTTTTAGACTTTAGTAGAAGCTGCGTGTTGCATACCTATCATTCCAAGATGGAAAATAGAAAGTTGCAGAATGTGGCAATCAATTGACTGTTCCCTACTCATTCACATGACTATATTTGATTTGAAGGATTGGAATCTGGATTAGATTCTCAAAAACAAAAGTCTTTACAGAGTAGGATTTTAAATTATTACCTTTTGTTCAACATCATGCGAGTCAAATTGTTGAAAGCAAGATGGTTAAGCTTCAGATTGAGTTGCACTATCTTTCCTTCTTGGACGTCATCCATGATGGATTTCACCATTTGGTTGAATTCCTGTGCTCGTGGAAAACGAAACGACTCCAAGGACTTGGAGGTGAAAAGTTCTTGAGCGCATATCTTGCGTAAATGGCGCCAGTAAGGCCCATATGGTGCCCCTGCAATGTCCATTTTGTAGTTGGTGAGAATATCATGAGCCATCGATGTCTGTCGTCCAGCCCAAACTAAGTCTTGCACCTTGACGAACTCGTATGCGGTCTCTGCTGTGGAAGCAACGACTACACCACGGGAGCCCAATTTGAGGTACATTATAGGACCATACTTCTCAGCCATCTGCATGAAAGTAATATGCATGGTATCATTACGAAGTTGATGGATGTTGCCAATGATCGGCAATCCTCTGGGTCCTAGAGGTAGGTTTCGCTTTCGTCCCCAAAATAGTTGCGAGAACATGAACAGTGTAACAATGCCCACCAGCCCGACAACAAGCAGGCGCTCCACAGACCACCATTCTAATGTGTTCAGATCTGCCACACTAAACCTACCGAAGCTGCTCCCCAACTTGTTGCCCTGCACGTCCATCTTCGCCCGACCTCGATTCCACTGTCAATCACTCCAAAAGCAACCTCCGTCAGCTTCAATTCCAATCACATCTGAAGATTTTCCTACAAGTCTCAAACATCCCTTCCTCTGTAGTCTCATCACAGTTTCCAGCTTGAATTGTGCTGATCAAATGTGAACTTGCGAAGCAACTTGCTGACATAACGACTTGATGTGTTCTTTCTCAAATTATTATGGCAGAGCATAGTATTTGACAAGAGCCTAGACCTGAATTGCAATGGGTATCAGGTTCAATGCTCTCGTTTTGCCATACCCTTGGTCCTTGATGTTTTCGGTCATCAAGGAGGACCGAAATACTTGAACGGAATATACAACATCTTGGTGGCTACGCTCAATGTATCCTTACAGAAAGGACATGGTGTCATGTTAGATCTGGCCACATCATGATCTAGATGACATGGCCACCTGATCTAACAGGCTCCTTCACATAATAGCCCTCTTATGAGCCGGCACATGGCTCCAAAAATCAAAGAAAACCATGAAAAAGGCTCCCCATCAACCGCGAGACTGCAAGTAAAAGGAATGCAGATCTTTACGTCCTTACTTGACTCTCAATTGAGTCAAACTGTGTGTTCCCTCAGAAGAAAAATCAGAAAGCTCTCGAGAGGCGTCATCTTCCTATGTGCGAAGTTTAGCTTTCTTCCGTGTCTTCACATAAATTCTAATTTCATCGAGCTATATGGAACATGACGGGTTCATTATATCGAGCAATTTAACTTGGTGCAACTATGGATTACAAAAATTATTCAAGGCTCGCATCCAGGTGTTATTTACTAGCCACTGCAAGGTCCTTCAATTATGATCTCAATTTCTGACAAACAATCTGCCGGGCAGGAGGGCCTCCAGTTGCATGAATTGTGCATCCGAGATAGACCAACTGATTTCAAACACTCCCTTAAGATCTTGGTTCATTTCCTTCAGCGAAAACTAGTCAAAGAGAAAGCCAATTTGACGAGCAGCAGACCCCTTCAGAAGATCCAACAATGGACTCGGAATTTTTTTTAAAAAAAGAACGACACTAGCACGAGACACATGAAAAACCACGGCATAAATCAGATCATGTCAAATAAGTAAACTTCAAGATCTGACTTCAATGATCCCTTGGTGACAGACTCCAAGCAAACAAACACAGGCACGCCTGAACAAGTCGAGGAAATTAGGCAGCAAATTGTTATGGAATCTCTGGAACAGGAGCAAAATTTTCTTTCAACAGGTCTTCTCCTGGAACCAAAGATATTCTCACACTCACTTTCACTCTCTGTGTGCTAATCTGCATATATATAGAGAGAGGGGCAAAAGAAGCACCAAACAAAATTATAACTAACCTTTTGTGAAACAGTTCTCAATTCTTCTCCTCACTAAAGCGCACGAACTTTGCACATGTCCGCACTACGACGATAAGCTATTAGTTAGGCGAACAACTCCTGACAAATTCTCATGATACCAACAAGATGGCGACCAAATTTCTCATCTCGTCAGATCTTCTGCTCTTCTTCTTCTTCTTCACTAAATGCAACAGGAAGTGGATATCGATTGATCGCAACTGACACAATGATTTACAATTGTGAAGGTCATGCTCTCCTTTATAGTGTAACTTGTACGATCAATTCAGGTGACATGTAGCTGACTTATATTGAGCACATGGGTAAATTAGAAAAAACAGAGACGCACATGTAGTATTATTTTCTTTTACCTTTGCTAAGAATTCTTCCAGAATCCACATGGGTACCTACTAGGTAGACCTAATATAGGATTTGATACATTTCGAGAACAAATGTGTGTGTGTGTGTGTGTTGTTTTCGACCTTGTATACTAATGTGAACATACGTTTGCTTTACATACATGCATGTATGTATATCTTTTGTTATGTGATTTCTCGTTCAGCTTCCTTGTTATGTGCTGTTGCCAGTAGCCGCAACTGTGTGGGGTCAGCTGCTGTTCAGTAAATTGTGAAGGAAGGCCCCAGGAGTCGGATTGTCATGAATGTTAGCCTTGCCTCACAAGGTAAGAGTGCAGGACCCGTCCCAAATCCAAAAATGCTGCCTTCTGTTGGACAATCAAAAAGCAAGTGTCGTACTGCTAGCGGTACTGGTAAAGGCAACTTCAACAAGAAAAGAAGGGCAAACAGGTGACACCTTTCATAAACAAAAGGATGGGCTTTCAAACACATGTTGTTCCCCTAGAATTAAAAAATGGTCCGTTTTTGCAGGGGGGCAATGTTTGGTTTGAAGACAGAAGGGCCTGCCTCCAAACAAATGGAGTCCTCTTTGAGTTTCAAAATATGCCCCCTTTTTGCAAGGGCAATGTTACCCATTGTTAGGTGCCTTCCTCTATGACAACAAAAAATTTGTCGGTCTCAATGTGTGGGTAGCGTTTGCCCATGGGGTGTCAACCCCATATGAAAGTATGAAGCCAATCATGAATTACACATTCATAAACCAATGATGAATGTATAGATTATGAGGTCACCACCTTTCTAGTTCTGGATGCATATATGCCTATTCTTTAGGTGAAAGCTAAAACTGAGGTGCTATTGGGAACGTCTTGGGGAACAATTTGGGAACTTGGGGCACCTTTTGAGAATCTGATGGGAACAAGGAAAAGAATAAAAGAATTCTTCCCTCCCCCATCCCTGAAAGGAAAAAAACTGAACCCCTCATAAGGGCATGCTGAGCCTTCTTATTGGCAGCATGAAACTTTTTTTTTCCAAAACTGTTTGTCACCATTTTTGGCCTGGGCTAATGGCAGGAGAACAAACTGTGGGAATAGCTACAAAAATCCAATGCTACATACCACCCTCCCCCCAAAAGAAAAAAACCCTTAGTCTGCATGTTCAGCCAAAGGGCAAATCAGAATTAATGGGACATAGTTACGCTTTGTAAGGTGCCTTACTCCTTACTCCATGACGACAAAATATTTCTGCAGGTCTTGATCTCTAGGGTAACAACAAGGGTGTCAACCCCGTATGAAAGTATGAAGCCAATCATGAGCTATACATTCATAATCCAATGATGAATACACACATTACGAGGTCGCCACCCCAGTTATGCAGACTCTTTAGGTGAAGATGCACCTCAAGCCTACTAGTGCGAGATATTAATCATGCATATAATGTGTCCTAACACTGAAAAGAAATAGGGGAGCAAGAAGGGATGATTATCCTAGATCTTCCTTGGGATGATAGCCACTTTCACCACAAACAAAAATCTTAAGGAGGCCCTTGGTTGGCTGTGCAAATTTTAGCTGATGTAGGTCGGCAAGGTGTTGGTCGCTATGGTTAGCCCTTCAAGTGTATTCTTTATGGCAATGGTTGTTAACTCGGTTGGCTGTCATTCCTGGCTTCTCATTTGAATGAACAGGCCCCTCCCCTCCTCAGAGCCTCTGCTTGATTCCATCACCCAATTAACAATGACACACAAGGAGTGAGGACGGTGCCATGCATAGGACGGTCACTTGAGACAGAGCACAATTTGTCTCTAAACTAGGTACTAGGAGTCAGGAGGATCTACCAACTTGCAGCAAGAGCCAATTGGATTATGTTTTCCCGTAGCTATGGACCAACCCCTCTATTTTAGAAAGGAGTTGTAACATGTAAGGCAGGTGCACATCACCTGGTGTAATAATTCAGGCACGCCAGTAACATGGGCCTCTCACCCATATGCAAGAAATTATAAAGCATGATACAAAAGTTGTCCACCCACGAGGTCATTAAAAAAGGTTAAAGTGGATTGAAGCTCAAGCTTGCCATTCTTTAGAAGAGTCCCCACACCCACTCATGATCCCATATTGGAGAAGTGGAAATGTGGGCCAGTGGTAGGGATGAACATAGACTCTTGTGGATGGCTGCTAATAGGGATGCTTCTGAATGGTTTTCTTTTTGCCAATTTTGTGATGTACCAAAGTGCTGATAATCCAGAAAAAAAATTAGACAAATTTCATTATACACCAAATATGACAGTTCAAAGTAAATAAGGATCTCTCTATATTATTGGCTACCTACTGGAATTTATCACTAAAATCTATTGATTTGGAAAAAGAAATTGGAGATTTGGTTGATTTGGGCCCTTATTGAAACATCCTTCTGCATAGGTTGAAATTGTATCTTTTAGATTGGAAATTGGCAAAGATTTGCCAGTAAAAACAAGCACTGCTGACCCCTTAATACTGGCATTGTGATAGTGGCCCAACATTGGTAACAAGCCAGTTTAACCTAAGAGGTAGCGTTTTCATTATTGCCCATCTCCCATTTGCTTCTGCTTGGTAGCAATTTTAATTTAATTTTGATCATGAACAAGGAAATGTGAATGGATGAAAATTGAACAATAAATGGATAATGTTTCATAGTCTAATGGACTTCATGCTAAGCCCACTCCATTACATTGTGAGCCTAAAAAGTCATGATTGGTCTGATTTTTTTAATGTTTTTATTTATAATGTAGAATAGATTCTTCTTGACAATTTTTGGGTCAAAATATATATTTGCACATTCCCCAACTTTGGTGATTCATGTGTATGTATTTAACTTATAAAATGCACTTCTGATTTTTGTTTGGGCTGGGGGGGTGTATGTCTTATGGGTTACATGGGCATACCTTATTCCATATTTGTGAAGATGGCTTGAAAGCCATAACATTTTATTATACAAAGCCAAAGTACAAGAAGAAAGTGCCTTCAAATTTGAAGGGGATATAAATAGGGCTTGAGAATGCATGCAAAGAGGGCCACTGTGAATGCTCTTTGTATGCCATTTGCCTTTTGAATGCCCCTATTCATATTTTCGTATGCCCTATGCCCTTTGAAGCCCCTTACAAAAATGAAAAAAGAATAATTGAAAGGAAAGTGATGAAGAAGAAAGGAGAAACCTAGACCAATAGTTTAAAATTTTACCTATCAAGTTTAAAATCAAATTTTACATGTACTAAAATGTTACCCCTTTTTGGGTCTGTTATAATATGTTAAGGTTCCTCAAAAAAGTATTTTATCACTTTACATTACATTTCACAACATAGGCCCACACATAAACGATTTTTGAACTTCCATTGGACGGCATCTGGATGTGATCCCACACATAAACGATTTTTGAATTTCCATTGGATGGCATCTGGATGTGATCCCACACATAAATGATTTTTGAATTTCCATTGGATGGCATCTGGATGTGATTTGAGGGCTCTCACCATAGTGTAAACGGGGTCCAAAACACCCTAATAGGATTATTTAATAAAAGGAATGTCAATCCTTTTGAAGTCCTTTCTATATTTTCATATTAAGAATTTTTTTTATGATTTTTTTTGCGACTTATTTTTAAATTACAAATAGTTGTCTCAATATATCACATCTTTTGTGTTAGTGACTGTTAAATAAAATTAATTTTTCAATGTGTGCAGATTTTAATTTCCATCTTGAAAATTTATCAAAAATTCAAACTATTTTGGGTTTTAGTTTCTTATCATAAGCTACAATTGTTGTTTCATATGTCATGTACATTACACCCCATTTACATGTGGTAAAAGACTCTTGAAGGTTTAAGATTTTGAAACATATTTTGCATTTTTCAAATTTTCAAATTCCTCAACTTTTCAATTGTGAATGTTTTTAAAATATGGGTACCAAAGTACTATCATATAAATTTTGACCATCAGAATTTCATTATTAAAAATATATTTTACCCTAGTCCTTTGCAAAATTGATTGATTTTAACACAATTGTTGTTCAAGTTTAAAAGTCTTTACTAAAACCAAAACCCAAAATTTTATTTAATGAATTTTTAATTTGAAGTCCTCCACATTCATATTAGTCATTCAACACAACTAGAATGATTAACATAATTTTAAAATGTTAAATAAAATATATCTACTATAGTTTCAAATTTTCAAAGATTCTTTGTGGCTCCTATTAACATATTTTCACTCAAGGGCCATGACTTTAAGATTGGTATGATAAACCACATTAATTGGTTAACATAGTGAAG
>Ga0209208_10002258_pt1 | contig 27573 bp, 14 predicted proteins | sample S1TSphfallax_3_FD_187694 | JGI IMG/M metagenome (GOLD analysis project Ga0209208, IMG submission 187694) | Host-associated microbial communities from peat moss isolated from Minnesota, USA - S1T2_Fd - Sphagnum fallax MG (SPAdes) (version 2) | ecosystem: Host-associated > Plants > Peat moss >...
CTTAACAAACTAAAGAACAAGAATGGTTGTTAGTTTAATTAGACTTTTTTTGCAAATGGTGAAAATGAAACCACCAATTATGGACAAGTGTAAAACATTATTACAATAAAAAAAGGGAAAAAAAAAATTTTTTAAATTAAAAAGGACCTAGAACTTAACTCAATAATAACCAAAACAAGTTACAAATCAAATGTGAGAAATAGAACATGGGTACACAAGAGTGAGAGCGTGAAGGAAATGGATAATAAAAGGGTTGACATCATAATTTGGAGAGCCACTCATATTCTAACAAAGAGGACAAAAGTCATGGTTATTCAATTAAATATTCTCTAGACCTTTGGTGTCCAAACTTTTATTAAAGCCTTACCTATTTTTTTGGAAAATTGTTTATAAATTGAACAACCTACCTATTTTATGATGATTGGTTGCTCAATTTGACCTATGGTGTCCCAAACTAGTTTGAAAGCTTTGAATTTTTTTGGTCATTCAAAGGTGTGTCATGTCCCAAGTTTATTAAAAGCAAATATTAAAGACCATTGGCTTCATGACAAGTGTATGTTAAAAGATATGACACACATGTCTTTGCATGTGCATTGCTTAGTCATTTTTTTGATTTTTTTTCTCCATGAATCCAAAGTTGGGTGTTGGTATATATATGCCACCATCATTGAGTTCATCTCAAAGCCTTGTTAGGGGTGTGAAGGCTTGCTTACTTGTATGTATCATTTTTGTGTGCAAATTGCTTTCAAGTGATTAATCAATTGTAGCAACAATAGTTCCAATTACACTACTATTGGCTTGAACCTTCTTCATTAGTTTCTCAGTTGAATTTTTTTGTTCTTAACTTTGTGCTTTGCCATTTGTGTTCCAAATTAAACATTGTGATGGTCCAAGGAACAAAATAAATGAAAATGGAAAATTGTCAAGCAATTAATCAAGTGTACAAATGTTGCAAGGTTGGAGTTATAGGGGCTGGTGCAGCTGGGTTAGCGACAACCAAGGAGCTCATTCATGAAGGTCACAAGGTTACAGTGTTTGAACAATCAATGCAAGTGGGAGGGTTGTGGGTGTATGATTCTAAGGTTGATAGTGATTTGTTAGGGGTGGAACCTCATCGAAAGCGTGTGCATTCTAGTGTGTATGCATCCTTACGCACAAACCTCCCTCGTGAAGTCATGAGCTTCATAGATTTTCCATTCTTGACACAACAAGGAAGGGATGAACGACGTTATCCAAGTCACAAGGAGGTGCTCTTATACTTGGAAAACTTTGCCAAGGAATTTGATTTATTACATGTCATTCAATTTGGTACATCGGTGGAGCATGTGGAATTGGTGACAATGGATTCAACTGGTGAAAAACAATGGAAAGTGGTAACAACTAGGAAAATAGATGGAATTGTTGATGAAGTGAAGGAAGAATTGTTTGATGCTATGGTGGTTTGTTCTGGTCATTATTTTGAACCTAAAATTGCGAACATCCCCGGTATATTCATTGTCCCCATCTTGTTTTTCAAGCTTAAATTTTATGCAAAGATTTGTGGCCTCAAATCAAATCTTAGTCAATTGTAAAATAAAGTTGCAACAATTTTTTGAAATATTGTGCATATTGAAATTATTGTAGAATTTACACTTGTTTAATGAACTCATCAAATTTGCAAAAAAATGTAAACATGTTGATAATTAGTGAATGTTGAATATGTGACCATGATTTTTATTTTTTTATTTTTTTAATGTTGTGTCATTGGCTAGCATTCAAGAGGGATTTTGCATTAAACAACAACAAGTTCTTAAAGCTTGGCTAAATAGTAGAAAAACTATTATAAATAATGCTACCAAACTGAAATCAATGTCCAAATGTGGCAACAAAAAAAAATCCAGAAAATTATTAAAAAATTCAAACTTAAAAATATATATATATATAAAATGAAAATATTGTGACAAAAAAATCATTTTTTAATCTTTATTTTTCGTATTTTGGTGAAATTTCATGCCTAAAAAACAACATTAATGGTTGACAATGTGAAAGTTATGGCTATAATTAACTTTTTGTGATTTTACCTTTGGTGATGATATTGTAGGTATCAATAACTGGCCAGGGAAGCAAATGCATAGTCATAATTATCGACTTGCACAACCCTTTACAAACCAGGTTCAAGCTTTGTACAAAATCCATGTATATTATGTTTGTGTTCAATGTGGTTGTACCTTTGGTTTATATATATAAGAGGCAAAGACTATATAAATATGTCTAAATCTTTCTCAAGCTATAATCCAAAGTTAATTTGAAATGTTGCAACATTTGTTTGGTAGTGTGTTGTGATAATAGGAACTTGACCAAGTGGTATGGACATCTCAAGAAATGTAGCAAATGTTGCCAAGGAAGTTCATCTAAGTGGGCGTAGTTGGAATTCTTCAGTTGATTTTGCAAAACCTATGGGCCAACACCAAAACATTTGGCCACACTCCACAGTTTGTTACTTGTTCTTCTTGGACCTTTTTCCTTTATAGACCTCTTTTGTGGACATGTTTTTTAATGTATGTATAGTAGAAGGAAATGTTCAATCAATTTGAAACTTGTTTTTGTTGGGTTTAAGAAATTTCATTATTGTTTGTTAATAATATTATGCATTCTATTAATGTGATGGGCATGATGTTGTACATGGACTATTTTAGTTGATGTGCATGATGGGGTTGAATGTTCACATTGTAGGTGATAAGAGCATGTGAGGATGGGACTGTGAAATTTAAAGAAGGTTCTTCAACAATGGCTGATGTGATCATGCATTGCACTGGGTTTGTGGGCTAATCATTTGTCCAAATATTGCAAGTTAAAGAAGTATGAATCAAGATTGCATAATTGACATGTTTATTCCAGTTGATTTAGATAAAGATTTCAATTTCTAATGCACATGAATTAATTTTGGGCTTATTGCAGGTATCGTTATTATTATCCATTTTTGGATACAAAGGGACTTGTGACTGCAAGCAATATAATAAAACCCATATATCAGCATGTATTTCCACCATCATTGGCCCCTTCATTGTCTTTTGTGGGTCTTCCACATAAGGTGACCCTTTTGTGAATCCAATTTTATGTTTTCTTGGGATTGAATTTCTTCATTGTGTGACATATGACTTGAATCTTAAACTTGTGGTTTCCAAATAATTTATTTGTTAATTGTAAATGGTATGCATATCCCAATAACAAAATTTGGGTAAATCATGCAACTCACGTGAGAGAAGGAAGTACATTAATGCAATGATTTTGCTTTGGAAGGACCATATATGGATCACAATTGTGTTCAAATGCTAAATATCAAGGTTTTCTTAAGATAATGATGGGTTATAGGCTTGGTTTATGTTGGAATATATTTTAGGTTTTAACATTTCCACTATTTCAATTTCAAGCAAAATGGATTGGAATGGTGCTTTCAGGCAAGGTAAAATTGCCACCCAAAAATGAAATGATGGAGTCAATCCAGGCATTTTATGACCAATGTGAAGCTTCTGGCAAACCTATGCACCAATGTCATGACTTGGTTGACATTGAAGTGAGTTCAACTTGTTTTTTTTGAGGAATTTTTCATGATTTTTATTTCATTAATTGTTAAGGTACTTCCAAGTTTAATAAATAAACTTAAAAATTAAAATTAGATTTTAAAAACTCAAAATGTGTCAATTTGGTTCAATTAAATGGTTTTGGCCCAATATTTGGGCATAATTTGTTAAGGCTAGTTCTAGTCAAGGCCAAGCCTAACACTACCAAAGAAAAGTGTGATAAATATGATATGATTGTCGTTTGTTGTTTCTGATTAGCCAATCATAATGATTTGTCTAGGTGGGTTGTTATTAGTAATCTCCCATCTATTTGCAATCACTATTTTAGTATTATAGGTGGAATTGGAAAAAAAAATAAATAAATAAACTTGGATGTGAGAAATATTTTTACAAGGTCACAAATTAAACACCTCACAATTGCTCTTAAAACTTTAACATATATAGATAAGGGGTGTAGAATTGAAAAATACAATAACCAAATATCTTTTATGTTTATTGTTTTTAACACCTATTTGTTTAATTGGAAATGTGCATCATTGTTGTAGTTTAAGTATATGGATTGGCTCGCTGATCAAAGTGGAAGTGAACATTTGGAAACTTGGAGGTCTAAAATGAAAGATATAGCTTTTCAACAACATTTCAACAATCCAGACACATATCGAGATCAATGGCCGGATGAGGACTTGCATCAAGAGGCACTTTTATGCTTACTAAAATTGGACATTACTAGGTGATTCATAAACTTTCCATCACTAATATTTGAAGTCTTTCACTTTTGGTGTGTGCTTTAACATGCAACAATTTGTGGGATCAAAAGTTTTTCTTCAAAATTTATGTGTTGTTGAAATTATGTTTTTTTAGTTTGTGGACTAAGTTGTTTAAACAATTTGTAGGCCATTGTTTGTGTCAATGGTAAGTAGTTAATAATGTGTCATAATGTGCTAATTGATATGTTTTGGTGTGTTGCAACACATGGCTTGAGCTCAAAATGATGATACAACAATTAAATAATTAAGTACAAATTTGTGAAAACAATATATAAGTTGTTGGCTACTAGTTCACCTTATTGAAATGGACCAAGGATTATTTTAATGAAGATATTTAAGTAGGCTATTACAACATCATTTGGCAAATGAGTCATAATTTGATTTTATTTCAACATTGATATTCCCACAAATTGGTTTTATAATCAAAACCATAAATTTTAAGATGTAAAACTTTGGAAGGTATTTTTTAAAGACATTGGTTTTCATTCATGTTAAAGAAATTGAATGTAACAAATTAGCCATATTTATCGAGTTTTTTTTGCATTTCTTCAAAACTTTTTTTATGACAAATTTCAAAATGTTTTTCCCCTTTTTTTTCAGGCAGTAAGGTAGGAATGCGATTTACCATATGGAGGGCCCAAAGACAAAATGGTACAAGTACACAAAGGCCATGCCATAATTACACCAAGATTGCACAAAAATGAAAGAAATTACAATGAAATAGTCCATTGAAATAAATGGAATACCAAATCATTTGTTTGCCATAACCTACTTCTAGATATTTAAGTCCAAACTATTTGGTCTTTTAAGCTAGTTATAAGTTAATTATGTATTTTATGTAGTTGTGCTTGAAGATGATCTATTTATGTCCAACCTACTTCTAGTTGTAAGAACCAAGTGAATGCATAGCCCTCAATTGAAACATGGCCCAATAAATATGTTGATATTTGTTCGTGGAAAGTTTGAAATTCATATTCCTAGTTGAAGGAATTACATGGAATGATATTGAGAATGATCATCATAATTTTTACATTGGTCTCATTTCATAAATTAAGTATTCAAAATTCTTACTTTGCTTTCTTGTCATGAAGCCAATAGTTCAAGCGGTTAGAATTCATGGCTTCCTTGCAAAATATTGTGGGTTCAAGTCGCCATTAGGCAACAAGAGATGTTATGTAGTCTAGCCACCTAGCTATGATAGTGGTGATCACCAAACTCCATCAACATCTATATATAATTCATTTCATGTTCCCCCACCCATTTGCCACAAATTATATTGACCTATAAAGTATGTAGAAAAATTTCCTAGCACATTTGGAGGGCATTGTATATCAAAGAATATCCTTCCTAGAAAAGAGGAGGGATCTTATTCAATAAGCAAATGCCCATTACCTTTTCTGTTTCATTGGGAATTGACAATATTTCTTATTAGATGTTTAATTCCTAATTAGACTAGGTTAGATATTCAACATTGAAAATTGTGACTATTGTGTCTTGTAATTTGTCTTATTTTTCAATGTGGACAACATCAATAGATCAAGAAAGGAAACCCACCCAACCCATTGGCTTTGAAGGAATCAACTATCGACAACTTTAATTATCTACAACTTGTCAACATGACAATCAAATATGACTTGACACACTAGAAATTGAGCTTTTTCAATGGACATTGATAGATTCCATCAACCACACCCATAGGTAAACTCAAAATATAAATTTTGATGACATAAATTTTCCCCATGAAAAAGAAAAATTGAAACTTATTGTTGTTATGTTTTACAAGTGTTTTGATCACCACCAACAACTACATATATTTCCATTAAAAAAATTCCAATATGTGTAACAAATGTTCCAACAAATTTTGTGGAAATGATGTTGAGGCTCATTTCCAATGTTCAATATGCGACCTTGCAAAAATATTTCTCACATCCAAATTTAGTTATTTATTTATTTATTTATTCCCAACCCTAGCCATAAAATTAGAATTAGATTGCAAATAGGCGGGAGACTACTAATAGCAAACCACTTGGACCAATCATTATGATTGATTAATAAAAAACATGGAGTATCAATTAGATCACATTTATTACATTCCTCTTTGGCAAATGTTAAGCTTTGTAATGCCTTTCTATCAACCTCTACAAAATTCCTAAGCTAAAACCATTTGGCTGAGCCAAACCAACATGAGGGCACATACTTGATATTGGTGGAGTTGCTCTTACAAGTTGTTGAATCTATTTGGTGTTGCAATAAGGTTTGACCGTCAGACTCCAAAAATTTAATAATTTGTTCGTGAGTCCAAGCTAGGCAATAGTTGCAAATATAATATAATCTAAAAGTTGCAACTTATTTGAGTTCAACCTATCATGAAAAAAAAACCTCTCAATACTTCAAATTCACATCATTTCAACTTTAAATATTCCCATTGATTAGCCCCCAACTTCTTCAAATAATTTCTTAAACATAGATTACAAATTCATTATTTAACATAAACTTTGCAAACTAAACCCAAATTTGACAAGTTGACATTTTGCACCAATTTTATTCCTTACATTCTTTAATTGTTTGCCCATAAATCTAATGAGTAATTAAATGATGCATTATATATGTTGAACCACAATTGTCGCAAAATGTTCAAAAGATTCATCACAAAGTTGAAGAAGGTCCATCACACATCTCATTTTCCACATGTGATGGGATGATTCAATAGTTGGCCATAAGGTAGGCTATTGTTGATATGAAAGTCAACGAGCTGGTTTGTTCAAGGGAGGAAAAAGGAGAGGGCAAGAAGGGGAAATTGCACATGCATCATAACTAAAAATTGTAGCCATTCATCATCTTCTTGCCAAAAAAGAAGATGTACTTATATTCTTCTACTCATGTTGTTCTAGAATTTCAAATTGGCACAAGAGAAATATTTTCAACAATTTAAAGCATAAATTTCACCTTTCAAATGCTCCAAATCCAATAAGCAACATGCAAGTTATTCATTGCCAACCATGTTCTAATGATGGTAATTAGGATGTACCACTTAGGTATCTAAGAATGTGGAAAAGAAGAAGAAGAAATTGGCAACAACTTTTCACATTATAGTAGTAGGAAAGGATTGATTATCCACCAAGGTGTTTTTTTCAAAGCATGGAAAATACCAATTTGGCTGCCCTTAATTAAATAGTGGAGCATATTTTGAATGAACCAATTTAGAAGGGAGAAATGTTAAACTACATTTTTTTTTCTTTTAACATGTGGGCAATTTTGTTTTTTTTTTAATGAAGCCTATTTGGGTATTTTTCTTTCACAAATATCCAACATTTAGTGACTATCTAATTTATCAATTTGACCAATTTCTAATAGTTCAACTCTAGATTTCCTAACTATTGTGATCAAACAATTTTACATGTAGAAATCAATGCCTCACAAAAATATCCCAATTCTTCATCACACCAACCAATTCCCATTTCCTTTGGGGGAATTGAATTTCAACCACAAAAAATCTTGGCCACTACAACAAGGGAGACCTACACCCAACTTTCAAACATCCAAATTCCAATCCCAACACCTGAAACATACAAACAATTTTCACATACAAAACTCTATAACATATGAGTAGAACCAAAATCACAATTACAAATCTACCAAATACTATATAATTAGTTCCTTCCACAATGTAGTTGCATCATCATAAGGAAATTGAATGATTTTTTTACTAAACAACTTGAAACACAAATGAAAGTTAGTAGCAAATTGATTTCACAATTTGTTCTTCAAGAATGAGATATTTTTTAATGTTCTTTGATCTTCAACAAATGTCAACACTTGAACCATCACAATTTTTGCCAATTTCATATACTTGTTGAAGTTTTTATTCAAGATGACAAATAATATATATTTTTCCACAATTTAGAAAGTGGATTGAAATTATAATGTTTAACTAGTATTCCTTCCCCATTGCGGGACATAATGAGTCTAATAAATGAAGATTGTATATCAAATGATGTGAATCCAAAAAAGAGGGGACCATAATCCTTGAACGAATCTTGCAAACAACATTAAAGGCCAACTTGATTGCAATCAAATGTAAAAGGCATGAACCTTCTACTATAATAGGGTTTAGTCAATATCAAAGGTACACAAGGCTAAGGTAGGAGAAAACAAAACAAATAACAAGAAGATTATTTTATGACAAAATAAATAAATGAATTTCATTGAAAGAAATCTTATAATGAAAACCTAAATACTAATCATGTCCTTACAAACTTAAGTAGCAATGTATGTTGACTTAACTACTGAATCATAACTTAAATTAAAAGTTTTTCACACTATTTGTAACACTTCCCCTTAAGCAAAATTGTGGAGTTGAAATCAATGATTAAATGGTCATGCTTCCTTCATCTCCAGAGGTGTTGAAGTATGCATTCGAACTTGAAAACAAAATACACGCATGGGCTTGGGCAAATATTTTGTAATAATATTAGCCCACATGATTTTAGTTGATGTGAAATGAAGTTCCAATTCTTGAAAATCAACTTCTTTTCATAAGAAGTGAAATCATAATTCAATGTGCTTGGATTGATCATGAAACAAGAATTTTGAGTGAGTTTTATGTAAGATTGACTACCACAATTAATGAAAACATGTTACATCATTTTGAAAAAAACCTAGGTCCTTGAGTAATTATCGTAGCCTTAAAGCTTTCTTGGTGGTAGAGGTAGTAATAATTATTTAAACTACATATAAGAAATAACCACAATAGGTTGCTTAAACTTTGCCATGAAATAACACTACCACCAATAAGAAATACATAATCGGAGATAAACCATCAAGAATTAGGGTTGCCAACCCAATTTTCAGCTGTCCAACCTTTAAAAAGCAAAGGTTGAAGTGGGATGGACAATGCCCATATGTTGTGTTACTTGAAGACAACACAAAAGACATTTTATACCATACCAATGCACCCACCAAGATTGGACAAAAAATTGAGCCAAAGAACTGATTGGAAAAGCCATGTCAGGCCTAATATCAAAAGCAAGATACATTAAGCTACCAATGGCATTAACATAGGGAATTGAAGCCATTGTTTCTTTTTCAAGGGTAGTGGGCATCATGTCCTTGATATAGTGAATGTTTGCTTAAAGAGGAATGGCAATGGGGTTTACAAGTTTCCATGTCGAACTTATGCAAAATATCATAACTATATTTTTCTTGAGAAAGAAAAATGATTTTGTGAACTTCATTGCATTTGATTTGAATACCCAAACAATATTCATTGTTGCCATTGTTTGTCATAGCAAACTATTGTGCCAAAAGAGTTTTTGACTTCGAGTATGATAAATCATTTCAATCAATAACAAGATCGTCAATGTATATCCCAATGACAAAAAAACCATGTGGATGCATTTAGTATAGAGGTTTGTGCCAAAAGAACATCAAATATATCTAATGTTCAAAAACTAAACATTGAAGTGGTCATACCACACATGAGGGACCCATTTGAGGCCATAAAGTGACTTGAACAAGTGGCTTATTTTAAATTCATCACTTGATGAGATGTATCCATTTACTTGTTCAAGATAAATTTCTTCCTTCAAATGGCCAATTGGCCATGTAAAAATGTAGTAGTAATGTCCATTTCATGAATATGGTAGTTATAAATGGCAACAATGGAGATGAACACATGAAGTGATGTCATTATGAAAACTAGGGAAAAAGTTTTATTGTAATCAATGTCAGGTGTTTGGGTGAAACCACATGCCACTAACCAAGCCTTGTCCCTAGCAAAAGTGCCATCTACATTGTATTTGTGCTGAAAAATCCATTTAGAACTCCACATAAATCGGTAAAATGGTTGATCCACCATTATCTATGAGTTATTACTAATTAAAAATTTGCATCAAGGGCACTTTCTAATATGATGCACGAAGATCATCGTCAAAAGCTTCTTGGAAAGAATTTGGTTTAATAACATGAACCATAGATGCAAATCATGTGAAAATGGGTCTCATCATGATATTGTTGAAATTGCTAAGCACTTTTAGTTGGATTATTAGAATAACAAATATTGTCTTTAGATTTTGGATAAGGGACCTGTTGGGAATTAGAAGATGGAAATGAGATAATTTGCGAATTTGAGGTTGATAACAAAGTTAAGATATTGTCTTTTGACCAAATGGTGATTGAACAATAGATGGAGGAAAAATGGGTGGTGATCGTGTAAAAACATTACAAGTGAATTTGGATAATGTAATGGAGTCATTGGAGCCATTTGTAATAGAATTAAATTATTGGGAAAAATAAGAAAGGAAGGAGTAATGGCAATTAAGGGTTGAAACCCCTTATCTTCATGAATTTTAATAATGTATTTATCGAAAAGAATATTTTCAACATTTCCCTTTAATTGATGAAAATATGCACCAAAATTGGAAAAAATGGAATCTTCATCCAATATGAAATTTTTATTGATGGACACACAATGAACAAATGTATTAAATATTTGTGATTGTAAATTCCAAAAATTTCTCCATAACCCACAAATATCCATTTATTTGATTTAGGGTTTAATTTCTTGCGAAACTCATCTAAAACATGAACATATGTTGGGCATCTAAACACCCATAGAAAACAAATCACATTTAAAGCCTATCCAAACTTCATAAGGTGTCATGTTCCATTCAAAAAATATGTGAATGAATTTTTTTGGTGATAAATAGTTGTAGAAACTATTTCACCCCAAAATGAATTAGGCAACTTGCTTAATTGGAACATACTTCAAGTGAATTCCATCAATGTGCAATTTCTTTTTCAACAATCCCATTTTTTGGGGAGTATATGAAATGAAAATTTGATGTCGAATGTTGCATTCATCACAAAATTTGTTGAATTTTAAAAATTTGTATTCACCACCATTGTTTAAATTAAGAATTTTGATTTTTCTTCCAATTTGGGTCTTGACAAATGTTTTATGAAATTGAAATTTGAAAAGACATTTGATTTAGATCACATGAAATAAACCTTTGTAAATTGAGAAAAATCATCAATAAAAGCAACAAAATAGTAAACCCTGTTAAATGGATGTGTTTGGATGGGACCATAAACATCACTATATATTAAATTTTAAAGTGATGAGACTCATGTAAAACCTTGTTTTGGAAAATTTGACATTGAATATTTTCCCATAATACACCCTTCACAAAGATTTGAAGTATAAATTTTAATGGAAGGAAAACCTGAGATAAATGATTTTGCATTTAATGGAAAGATTAAAAACTTATGTGACCAAGTTTGTGGTGCCATCTTATGGTTTCAAAATTTATTGATTAGGAAGTAGCTAAAAAAAAATTCAATTGATTAATTACTCACATCACATGTTACTTTAATTTTTTTTTAAATCCCAATTTGAAAACATTCAATGATGATTTTTTTAGTACGGATATCAATTGTTATAACTTTACATGGTTATTTTTTGTATATAATGTAATATGATTTTCATCCCACTACATTAATCGATGTCCAAGTTCAATACGTGTTTCATTAAATTTTAAGTGAAATTGGACAAATTTATCATGGTGAAAATGATCAACCCCCTAGTAAACAAAGATTAGTTGTTACAGACAAAAGAATTTGCTAATAGCTAATTGAATTCACCAATATTTAAATCATTAATAATAAATTCACTAATAGTTAAATCATTAACAATAAATTCATTAATAGTTAAGTCCAAACCTAAGCTAAAAACTTAAGAACTTCACTAAGTTACATAACTTAAATTAGTAACCTAAACCACTTAAACATTTAGCCCACCAACCTAAAGTGTAAGTGTGAAAGTTTGAACCCTTCAACTCCTTTCACCACTATGTTTAAGGAACAAGTCTTTAAACATTGAACCACTATTTAAATGAATGGTAATTGTTTGTCATCACATACTATTTTACACATTTTTTTTTAGGTCCTAAGCAATTATTGGCTAATCCACCATAAGTTATTCTAGGATATTTTATCACAAATTATTATTGTTTATTCTTAGCTAATTTACCATTAATGATTTTGGGTTATTCTATTTTAAACTATTTACCATAAACTAATGTTGCCTATTTAAAGTTATTTACCATTAACTATTTGGGCTATTCTATTCTAAGTTATTATTGGCAATTTTATCATATGTTATTGTTGATTATTATATGTTATTTACCATGGGCTATTCTATTATTTTATTATAGGCTAATATTTGTTAATTTAGTATATTTACCATAGGCTATTATTGGTTATTTTATTGTATATCATTTATTAATATTCTAGGTTATTTTTTTCTAAAGATATTATTAAATATTTAAAATTATACTTTAAATTGTTTTATGAAAATTTTTAATGTGTTATTTTTTAGATTATAGGTTATTATAACCTAAAGTATAATGACTTTGAATAGCTTAAGGTATAATTTGAAATGACATAGAATAATATTAACTAAAATAACCTATGGTATAACCCATGGCTAGTTAAATAAATTAGTTTAAAATAACATAAAATAAGAAGCCTACAATAAGTTATGATATAACCTATGAAATTTAAAAGTATAATGGTTTTGAAGTGTTAAAAACTTACATCATAGTCATATCATATGATTAAGGACTCAACATATTGAATGATTTTTTTAACGCGGAAAGTAGTGTGATGCCATTAATATAAAGGACGATAATTTTGAATTTTTTGACAACCATAAATTGAAATATACGATGAATTTTTGATTAAATTATTTATTTATTCATTTGAATTAATTATTCAACTTCTCATTTTTCAAATGTAAATTCTTGATACTATTATCTTTCACCAATAAAGTCTAAATTTTAAAAATCAATTGTTTAACCTTGCCATATGACGTGTGCAATATAATGTAATTTGTTACAACGTATATGGATTTTTATTTGAAAACTATTGTAGACTCCAAATATGTCGGAAAATATTACATCTTAATGTGCTTTCACGCTAATAATTTATAATGATTTAGGTTATAACATATGGTATGTTAATTTATAATAACCTATAATATCTTAGGGTATAACTTAAGGTATATCAATTTATAATAGCCTAGGTAATAACTTAAGGTATAATTTAAAATAACTTAAAGTAGTTTAAAATAACATAGGGTACAAACCTATAGTAGCTTACGATATTTAAAAGAACATGAAAATAAACCTATTTACCATAGTAAATTATAATATTGAATTATGTCAATGAATAATGAAATATGGTGTTTACATAATGACCCCATAATGAAATCACTTTAAACAAAGTGAAATTATTAAAATGCAATGTACTTATTTCATTTTAAAAATCCTATAGTGATTTAGGCTATTGAACTACGCCTCACTTTTGTATTAATGTCCATTTTATTTATTATATGACTAACAAATTTTTTTTTAATATATTAAACTAGGAACATGGAGAACATTATCAATGGAAATTGTTTTCCCAATGTTTAAAGGCATGGAAATGGATCCAATCCCAAAAGCTTGTTGTTGTCCATCATTTGTTATAAAGATGGTTTGAGGTTGTGACAATGTTTGGTAATTAGTGGAATTATTTTTTTGAATAGTCATATGTCATGTGGTTCCAAAATCAATTTACTAGGTTTCATAAAAATTCAAATGTGAAATAAAAGTAAATAACAAAATAATGTGTTTTTTCATTATTTCAAATGGCATTACCTTGTGGTTTTAGAAATTTATATACAAAGGAATGTGGTTTATATATTCCCAATAGATTAATATTTTGTTCTTTCTTTACAATTTGGAATTATGTGTGATGGTTTGCCACAATAATGACATTGTTTTGTGAATTTTTTTGTTGGTTTTGATTGTTTAGAAAATGATTTTTGGTATGTTGATTGAAAAATGTAATGATTTTTTCGGATTTTTTTGGGTCAAAATATTTACATTTTGCTGCTTTTCATTTCCAAATTTTAATTTTAATGTTGATTTTTCTTGTTTCATGGTTACCATTACCAATTATAGATTTAGATTTAGTATGCTTCCTTGAATTGAAACAAAACCATGCAATGAAGAAGGAAGACATGAACAAGACAATGAAACTTGTTGTTTAGTAAAATTTAATCCTATTGTAGAAGTTTTTTCAAGAATGTTTTGCCACTTTTCAAAAAACTCATTCAATGTATTTTGATTATGTTGATGTGAAATGAATTAACTTTTTGTGAAAATAAATTTGTGGCGCAAAATTAAAAAGTTCATAAATTTTTAAAGCTTATCCCAAAGTTTTTGGATGTTATAAGAGATTTCAACCAAAGTAATTGTTTTCTTTTGCAATGAAAATTGATATTAACACTTGCTTTAAAATCTTTTGTTATATTATTTACTAATTTAATAGGAGTAGATGGACCAAGATTAGGTTGGTTTCCATCAATTATGAGCCCCATTATTCTAATGAAATGAGGAACATTTCAATATTCCTACTCCACATGACATGATTTGTGCCATACAATTTATCTATATGATAACTTTCAATGGAAGAAGAAGCCATTGTGTGTTTTTGTCATTGGACATAACTTACTAATAACTCCACTTCCTAAGAAGTAGAAATAACAATTTTTTTTCAGATTTGATCTATAAATATCATTGGCATGATTTAAAAATTTAAAACCTCTATCAAACAACTTGCTTTGGCGCCATGAAAAAAAACAAGACAAACAATAAGAAGATTCTTTTAAAAACAATTAATGAATGAATTACATGAAGGTCTTATAAGGACAACTTGAATAATTGTGTCTTTACAAATTTAATCAACAATGTTTATTGATTTAACTAATGAATCATAATATAAACTAAGAGTTGTTGACATTATGTGCCAACATAAAGGCCATCATAAATTCATGTTTAGGAAACCACCTTTGCAATTTTGAAATCAAGGCTTGGGTTAGTTCAACACACAAGTTTTTCTTTGCAAGAATAGGCTTTTAAAAAGCACCTAGATCAACCTTGATCCAATACCCATGATAACTATGGTGTGAATGTGGATAAAATAAATCCATCCTATTATTTGAAAACCAAGAAACTCTTGAAAATCATTAAGATGTAAACACCAAAAGAAAGGAAAAACATTATGAAAATGTGATAACAAATTCTTGTCAAATGTAAAATCTTCGAAGTTGGAAATTGGATCAATATAGAGGCAAAACAATTCAACCTTAACAAGATTCATTACATCCACATAAACATGAAACTTGGCAAAGTCAAAATTAATTCTAGGTCACATAACAATAAAATTGGTTTTCTTCCAATTAAAATGCATCTTCACAATTAAGGCCTTGTATTTATTTAACCATGACACATTTCAATGATTTCAACATGGAGATTAACCAAGTCTTCACATTTTTCAACAACTTAAAGCTTTTGGTTTTTAAAATTTCAACAAGCTTTACGAATTCCATAAACTTCTTAAGGTTGTGAATAAAATAATAATAAAAGGACTACAACATTGATTCAATGTGAGATATTAATGGCAATTTGGACAACACAACCATTGCCAAATTGGTTCAATGTGTCATGTAGTGCACATTAATACAAAAACAACTTTGAATTTGAATTGTGAAGCTACCCAATGCAATGTCCTTTGAACATAAAATCTCCATCACGACTAGGGTTTCTTTTCAAATTCCTCAAGTAGGTGCATTGGCTAGGATCCTCGTCATTAATTAGCAGTAAATGGCGATTGTCTTGGTGGACAAGTAGATATTTTTTGGAATCATGCTTAGTTTTAGTGACTTGTAGTAACACACTGTTTAAATATGGTGACTTCTACCTTTTTTTCCCTTCAAGATATGGTGAATTAAAAAAAAAAAATCCAAATATTTTTTTTGTTAAATTCGCCCACATTTTGTTTTTGTCACCAAGTGGAAAACATTTGCCACAAAAAAACACATTGATCACAACCATTGCACACCCAACTTGAACCAAAATCTTCATCCAATTTTTTTCCATATTTAGCAATGCACTTCAAGAGGATTACAATAATATTATTTCTAGTAGCATCCACTTGCACATGTTCCAAAGTTAATAAGATTGGAATTTGATGCAAAAGTTTCATGACATACACATGGACATTAATTCATTGTTGGTTGTCCATTGAAGTGACCTTATCTAAACTCATTGGAAAAAAAAAACACCTTGCACAATAACCTTAATGAAACTAAAAATAACATCATGCATTACTTTAACCATTCCCTAATCATTATAATTTATCTAGTGATTTTTAGGGTTTTAAAAAACTTTTAGAGCGTAAAAAAATTCCCTAATTGTTTTGGATTTCTACATTAAGTCACCATTGTTTAGAAGGTGGAAAATGGTGGTAAATTTTTTTTCAGGATCTAAAATGTACACATAATTAACAAATTCAAAACCATTTATGAAATGTTTGCCAACACAAATTTTCTCATATTTGACATGCATAAAACCCTTCTTGAAAAACCAATCCCCAACAAAAACACTAGTAGAAGCGACAATTATTTATTTATTTTTGCCCCACATGATTTTACAAAATATTCAATTGATAAAAGAAAACTTTTCTTTTCCTTCAACATTTGAGCATACATACTATGCATATCACTTGAGAAATCAAGCAATCATTTCCTAAAATAGTTCAACACAAGAAAACTTGGTTGCTCAAGAATCTTGGAACATATAAGCTTTGTTGTAAAACCTCTTTTTGGACAAACTCATTTTGTGCACTAGAGTTGCAAGGTTAAAAAACAAGCAATAATTCAAGAGGTGTGCATGAACTTGTGACATTATTGCATTGATTTAAAAAAAAAACTTGAAACCAAAGGTTTTTTGAGACTTTCAATGGTGCCATTATGACACAAATTGAAAATAATTAAACACAGTTGATTTTGTGAACCTCAAAATAACAAATCCATTGCTAACCTAAACATAAAGCTTAAAGAATCAAAATGCAATGAAAAGGAAAAAATCACACATTGAAGGATTTTGTAGGATGCCTTTTATACACATGAACTTTGAAACTTTCAATACCATTTAATGTTGTCAATAGTTCTTGCAAAAAACTATGACGTGTGCTTTGCAATTGATTTTTGTGCCTATTGCAACAATGACATTTTGCTACCAAGCTTGTAACAATCTTAAGATGAACCCATGGAAAAACCACAAATGTTTGAGGCACAAAGCTCCCTATAAAACATTCAAAGTGCAACAATCATTTATTGCGACGATCTTCAACCTTTCAAAACACAAGCATATGGGCTTGAAAATGAAATGAGTGTTGACTACTAGTTTGGGAGAAGGGAAAGTCTTTAGACAACCCACCAAATTGACCGGTTGAGATTGGGCAATCTACTTTGATGGGTGGTCACAAATTAACAATGTTACAAAACCCTAAAGCCCCAAAGGCATTGTTGGCAACAAAACTTGTAGACAACAAAGCTTCCAAGCAATTAGATTAGACTAGCGATCAAGGGAGATAGGTGGTTTGCCTTTTGCCACACATGGTAAGGTTCACGGGATGTTTTGGACAACTTTTTGGGAACACGCTTAGGGAACACATTGGTAGCCTAGGGAACCTATTGGGAGCCCATTGGGAACTTGAAAAAGAACATGTTGGGAACAAAGGAAAGAAGAAAAAAATCCCCCCCCTTCCCCACCCAAAACTTAAAAGAAAAAAAATCAAGGCACTTTGGGTGCATGCTAAGCTTTCCCATTGGGTGCATAAAATTTCAATGTTCCGAAACCGTTTGTTACCATTTTTTGCCTATGCTAATAACTGCATTATAAATTGGGGGTACTTAATTTTTATTTATTTTTCCTTCAATTCATTTCACGAATTTGTTTTTTTTCCCATCATTTTTGGCTATAAATCACCTATTATTGTCCACCCACCCAACAGAGCTAGGATACCTTAGTACCTTGGCCCAGTTCGACACTAATTATATTATTTTCAGAAATGTTGAAATTTTTCCAAAATTATTCCCTCCAAATTAAAAAAAATATTGTGAAAGGAAATAGTGAATATTTAAGAATATTTCATTTGTTGAAATGAATGTTTCAAAACTAATTAATTAATTAATTATTCGATGGACATGTGTTGGAAATGGCCAAGGTACTAGGACCCTAAACCCTAAACCCTATTAGCTAAACCCTAAACCCTAGAACCCGAAACCCAAGTACCGCATTTGTGGGTCTAGCGGATGATGAAGAATGTTTCCTCTGGATGATACAGTGGGAGGGTGGGTCCTTGTTGCGGGAGATGGGCGATAGCGTAATTGTAGGAGGACCCAGACAGAAAGAGAGAAGAGAAGAGAAGAGAAGAGCAGAGAAGCTTTCGATTCTAGTTCCAGGTTCTTAAGAGGAAAACAAAAACAACTCAGGAGCAAGAAGCACAGCAAGAACATTAAGAAGAAGACTAGATTGGAGCTTCAAAGAGTGTCTATTTGTTTATTTGGGTTAGCATATGTGTGAGGAGCAGAAGGGGGAGTTGTAGTATTTTTGTGTTTCAAACAAGTTTCGAGGGTTAGGGTTTGGGGTTAACGAAAGATTGGTCTTTCTTTGCTTTGCATCAATTATCAGGTGATGATTTAAAAAATGTTTGTTGAGCTCTCTTTTGTCACTGGCGAATTGGGTTTTTGAGATATCGATCTCAGGAGTTGCGGAGGTTAACAAGTCTCACTGTGCATCGGTAGTGGGTGGGTTGGCTTTCAGATTCTCTCTGAGGAAGAAGAAGAAGAAAAAAAAAGATGATGAAGTTCAGAAGGTGGTATGTCCTCCTCTTCCTTTTTTTCTGTATATTTGCAAACCTTGGATCCTTGGAAGCACAGTCAAGAACCAGGAAACTCTCGGCTGCTGCTGCTGCCGCAGGGAGGAAACATGACAGCCCCTTGGGAGGAGGAACAAAAGCTAGTAGTAGGAGGAGCAGCAGCCAACAAAGGACAGCACAAGCTTACGCAACATTGCTGTATGGGGATGAATTTCTGCTTGGGGTTAGGGTTCTGGGGAAGTCCATACGTGACACGGGTGTGGACAAAGATATGGTTGCTTTGGTCTCAGATGGTGTTTCGAAATCAGGAATTGAGCTTCTGGAAGCAGATGGCTGGAGGGTTGAACGCATTGACCTCCTCAAGAATCCAAACTCGAAACGTCCGGCTCGATTTTGGGGAGTCTATACCAAGCTCAGAATCTTCAACATGACTGACTACGAGAAAGTTGTGTACTTGGATGCAGATACTATAGTCCTGCGAAGCATCGAGGATCTTTTTGCTTGTCAAGGGTTTTGTGCAAACTTGAAACATTCAGAGAGACTGAATTCAGGTGTAATGGTTGTTGAGCCATCAGTGTCACTCTTTGAGGACATGGTGTCGAAAATCAAATCTACATATTCTTACACAGGTGGAGATCAAGGGTTCTTGAATTCATACTATCCAGATTTTCCAAATGCACACCTGTTTGAACCTGAGTTGTCCTCTGAGGTTCGGAAATCAAGACCAGCTCCAAAGATGGAGCGACTCAGTACACTCTACAATGCAGATGTGGGGCTTTTTGCATTGGCGAATAAATGGATGGTCGAAGAGAGTGAGCTTCGGGTTATGCATTACACACTCGGTCCTTTGAAGCCTTGGGATTGGTGGACTGCTTGGCTTTTGAGCCCTGTCATTGTCTGGCAAGATGTGCGGGTGACCCTTGAGGATGCTTTACCAGGCACCGGGCAGGGTCAAACCCCATACACAACTTTGGTTGTGAGATCTCTTTTCCTTTTCCCATTTCTTTTCCTTGCATTTTTGAAGCGCAGCTTTCTTCTCGAAGTCCAGAAGGATTTGTGTGCACTTGTATGTAGTGGATCCTTCTGCGCTTGTGCTCGACATCTTTGGCACAAGTACAAGCCCAGTGGAAGCTTACCAAACTACTCCATGGTAAATTCCTCCATATCCAACGGTTGCAAACATCAAGGATGCTCGAATCCCATTGGAGGAGGGGTGGTGAATCCATCATGTCGAGTTCCAAAGCATTTGGGGATCATTTCAATATTGGTGTGCTTTCTCACTGTGTTCTTATCCCTTGGGGCAGCAGCACTTTTGGTTCCTAGGCAAGTTATGCCATGGACAGGAATGGTGCTGACATACGAGTGGGTGATTTTCATGTTCACACTCCTATTTGGGAAGTTCCTGGATGTGGTATATTCCTACGGGAGATCTACAGCTTCAAGTGTATCCAGCTCAGCAGTGGACACCACTTTACAGTATAGTGCCTCAAAGGGGCACTCAAGGAATACCATTAGCTGGGACATGGAGACCATCACGTATGGAGCACTGATGGTGATTCTAGCCATTTCCATTCCTGCAGTTCCCTTTGTAATGGGAGTCTCTGCTATATTAGCTCGTGTTGGGTTAATGGTAGCAGTTGGGTTTGTACTTATTGCAGTTACAACTTACACGTCTGAGCATCTTGCAATTCATTGGTTCTTGAGAGGATATGATGAATGGATTCGGTAAAATTGGGGGCCATGGTCCAAATAATGAATGTATCTTGTAAATGAACAAACTCTTCTGCATGCTAAAGTGTGTTTGGAACTTGGCAAGTGTAGAGGTGTGTTTGCAGCTCTTGATCCTTATACCTCGTTTGCTAGTAAAAGAAGTCCGTTTGGTTCTGGTAACATTATAATGCTCACTTTTGTTTTCCTGCCCATTCATAGTTCTAGTTTTAGAAAGGTTTTGGAATTTTGTGTTAACAACAGATTTTTGCAAATTCCCTTGCTTGCAAGTTGCAGACACCCCTAATTGAGCATACCTTGGCCAGAGATGTGAGCCTTGCCAGAATGGGTTGAAGGAAGGATTGAAGATCTCATGCCTGTTTCCTCTTTCAAAGAGATTTATTACTCACATGCCATGGATGAAAACTGCATTTGTAGACAAAAATGACCATCATCTGTTTTTGTTCATCTGTTTGTTGGTGTAAAACTTACATAATGAACACACTTGCCATCATGGTAGCAAAAGATTTTTTTTGTCCAATTGCAAACACTCACAAAAACCAAAGGTGCGATTCCAACTAGTCAAACAAGAATTTATGTTCAAATCTACATGAAGCTTTGAGATTTGGAAAATTATGTGCATAGTTGAACTTTGAAGACGTTGGGGCAACAAACAAACAAGGATCCACTCATAAGATACCCTAAATAAATAGCATTCAAGAACTAGCATAAATTCACACATTAAACACAAATTTCATGAAAACCCAATGTTTGTTAACATTGGATTACTTCTTTGGCATATTGAATGTAGTGCTTTGCAAGTTGCCTGAGAAAAACACTTTACTTGTCTAAAGCTTGTGACGTGATGGTCTAGTGAAATCTCTTAAAAACAATTGTATCTAAAAATCTATACACTCTAAATGAAAGTAAATTCGTTTCTTTCCGAGAACCCATGTCCCTTTTTAAGGAAAATCAATTGTAATTTTACCTAAGTGAAAATGATGTGATGCAACTCATTGATGTAATATGAATGTGTGGGAAAGAGGCCCCAAATGCATAATTATGCATGAACACACTTATTAGCTAAAGTTGTCTTTGAAAAGTTGGAATCTACATATGACAATTTCTAAAGTTTTTGTGCCAAAAGCAAGAAAGAACAAAAGGGCTATTGAGGTTGGTTATTTTAAGCACCATGATTCCAAAGTATGTTGTAAAAGGAAACACACTTTTGTATTGTTTTTTTGAGAATGCCTAATGTGTTTTGTTTCAATACCTTTTACATTGTTTTAGAAATTGTCTTTCATTTTCAACTAGAGATTTTTATTTTTATTGGAGTGATAAAGAATCTTGTTACACTTCATTTTTTAAAGGTCTAAAAAAGCTTCACAATTTCCTAGAAGGCTGAAATTCTGGCAAAAACAAGGTTTTGATATCTGAAAATTTGTTTCTTGCAAGTTTTGAACATGAAAATTTTGATTTCAACCTATATAAAAGAAAATGGGAAAACATCGCCTCAAAGAGACATGTGCAAAGGTCTAAATAACTAGTTAGTTGATCACACTAGCTATGGAGGAAGTAGCCATATGAACTCCCCAAGGGTTTCATTAGTAGAAAAAAATCTTATCATCTAGTATTGCTTTGTCATGAGGTCACAATGTGCATTGCATTACAAAGTTGGTCCCCTAATATAATACTTACACATTTATTAATAAATATCATATTCTTAAGCCTATTCAAAGTCGATTTAATTTGTAAGGGGCATGCATTCAAAAATAAATTTACATAATGTATTTTCATGTAACTATAATTTGTCCAAAATATTCAATAATGTGATGTTTCAAAGCCAAAAATGGTAAATTCAACTATAAATGAATTATAAATGAAAATTATATATTTCGCATGCATACCTCATGTTGAGCACTTATCTAAAACCTTCAATTTTTCTAAAAGAGGTTTTCATTAAGAGGATGGATACATGAAAAGCGAAAAGAATGTAGTGTTGAAAGTTTTTTCAAATTTCCAAATAATTGATTAGAAATCATGATACATTTATTTGTGAAATTTGAAGGTGATTAGGAAGAAATGCTTGATGGTTCTAGATTGTGTTTGTTGAGCTTTGCTATTTTTTGTAAAATTAATAGTAATGTCTTACAAACTTTATTACATGGCAAGTTAGCTAGATTCTTTTCTTTGGCACTTTCCTTGAATATTGTGTGAATGATTGAGGGAGTCTATTACATTGACCTTTTGTTAATTCAAGTAGACTCAACAACATTTTTGCAAAAGTAAGTTCATCCATGATTGTGTCATTGTGAATGCAATTTTCAATTGTAACACATCCGTTGCTAAAGTCCTCATCAATAACACCTTTTTACATTTAATAATCATTTAATTAATTCCATTTTAAAGCTTTCGATATATAATGGAATGTATTGTGAAACTATCTTAACATTTTTTAATGAAATACAAGATAATATGCAAACATAGTTTAAGAATAAATTTGTGTGATTCAACAACCCATTGAATAAGGAATTATGGTAACATGTCCAATAGGAATAGGAGTAGTAATGAATGTTGATGGATAGTATGAAATTGACTACAATATTGGTGAATGTGGCGGAGGTAAATGGTGGATAACAACATAAACAATAAAATTTTCATGTTGTTGAATGTCCCATGTTGTTTAGTTTGCCTAGTTACAACCCTTGTTATGGGATTGCCTTTTTTACTTAGGCTTTGCATTGCTTCACACTATTAATGAAGATCAATTTACATAATATTTATATACCATAGTACCTGAATGATTTTGGCATACATTATAATTATTTTTCATTTTGCCAAATTTTTGAAAAATAATTTGTTAAAGTGCTGAAATTTTTATAAAATAAAATATTTGCAAGATTTTGACTATCAAGTTTGAACCACAACTTTAAAGTTCAAGAACTTAAGGCCCACTTTACAACAAGGAGTCAAGGCTGAACTAGAAAAAATCTTTTCAATCTGCCCAAGGTTACTAATAAATGCTAAACTTTATGGCCTTGTATTGGCCTCAAGGCTAGAAAAGGATACCATTGAATTTGGGAGGCCAATTTGCAACCCTTAGGACCATTATTAAATTGAAAATATCAAGTTAATTTTTTATTCTAAGATAATAATGCAATTAAAATTTTATAATTTTAGTGCAATTTAATATTAATTTATTTGTAATTTTGATATTCCATACAAACAAAAAGCTACCCTCATGTTAAAAACAATTCAATGTTACCACTTGTTGGAATTGTGAACATTATGAAAATTAAACAATATCAAATTCATGAAAAAAGGTATAGATTTAGAGTGTGTTGTAATATACTTAAATGCACCAAGACATGCTATTTACATATGAAACCAAATGTCGAAACTTAAGATTTTCCCAATATGCAATCATGATGTGTAGGTCAAGAACTTCGATCATAACTGAAAATTCATATTTCAAAACATTAATACTTTATTATTGAAGAGACCATTAAGTCCAAAAATGTAGTTGTTGAATGAAAAGGTGAAACACGTGCATTTGAGTGTGAAACATGCACAAAAGAATTGAAAAGTTTAAAAATATTGGTTCAAAACATAGTGATAATAGATTGAAATACGTGTGATTTATGATTAACATGCAATTGATTAATCAAAATATTAAAATTTTGAAGAATGTAAAATTAGAAATCAAAAGCTAAATTTTTGAACATGTTCCAACTCCATAAAAAAATGGAAAAAAATTTAAAATTATTGTGACCAACTTGTATGGTTTTAAAAAAAGCTTTTAGTGATTCAATTTGCACCCAATTTGTAAGCATTGATGTATTGACTATAATTTAATCTCCTCTTTTTTTTTCCCCCCATTTATTTGCCACCTTCTTTTCCTTTTCTCCTTTTATAAAACTTTTACATTCGTAACTCATTCATTCTCCCATGCATTTAATTTAATTAATGACACACATGGAGAGAAAGTTCTAACCCCTACAACATATTCATGAGATGTAAAATGCACACAATATTTAATAGATTTCATAATATATTTAAGATTGTTTAAATACATTTGATTAATGTAGTACAAATGTAACTTCAACATATGTTTGTAGAATAATTAATGAAATTTGAAAATTTTCATGTCAAGAATAAAATATTCATGAACATCCTAAAAGATTTAGATGTATTTTCTTTCAAAAACAACTTCTTGGAAAAATAATATTTTTCAAAAGAACAACAATTCTACCTATAATATAATTAATGTCAAAGATGCCAAGGTATTACCATGATAAGTAAAATGTAATATAAAAATGACATTCTTGTACAATAACTTATGTAATAAACAAGATGGATTGTGTTTTTTTCATTAGTAGGTCATATCTACATGAAGGATTGGGATCACCAAATGAGTTTTAAATAACATATTTAAGCCATTTGATCTCATCAAATTGTGCTTGTTTTATGGTAACATCTTCATCTTCATCTTCAATCCAATTTTACAATGTCAAAAACAATTCTAAGGGTTTCCATAAGTTACAAGGGAATTTTAGATTAATTAAAAAATCAATATTTTCATATTAAAAATTTGTTAGGATTTATCATTAGGCAATGACATTTGTATTGAAAAAATTGTTGTTCATTTGCCCATATAATTAATGATGTTTATAATTTTACTTTTAAAGTCATTATTTAATCAAAATTCTTTTTTATTATTATTTCTTTCATAATGTTTAAATATATTGACGAATAGGTAGGTTAAATGTTCATGTTTTTTTATAAAAGATTGAAAGATAAATATGCACTCATTTTTAACATGCTTGTAATATAAGTGGGTTGATATCATATGGTTCAAGTGCCATATAATAATGATGTGATGTAGCCCTAACAAAGTCATTTTTTGTATATTCCAAAAAAAACTTAAAATAAGATGGCATTAAAAAATTTCTATGAAATAATGGCATATTTTAGATATATTTTAGATATATTCTTATAATGAATTATAAACATTCTATTTATAATAAATCATAATTATATATTTTCTCAATAATTTGTACCGTGTATTTTTTTGCACATCGTTTGGTATAATATGGAGGTGATTTTCCCATAATACAGACATAAAAAGGTGAACATGATTTGTTGTGTAACACTTTAACTAGTTGCAAACCATAATGAAGGAGAATAAAATTTGTGAATGCCCATAAAACTCTTCACAAAAAATGTTTCATTGAAAATCACAATTTCAGTATTTTTAGTTTTACAATCAACCTTCATTTTTGTTTTGTGTTCAAAAATCATTTTTATTGGATTAATACCAAATTCATTGCATGTTTTCAACATTTATTCCCTCATGTCCATTTTACAATATACAACTCCCACCTAACATTTACATAATTACAAAAATCACACACATTTGTAAAATTTATAATTTATGAAACAAAAATAAATTTAAGAAAAATAAAGAGAATATTGAATACCATGAATAATGCCAAAAATGATTTTATCAAGGTTGTTTTCATATGTTAAATCCAAAGACACTTTTGCACACTCACCTTTCACATTAATATATGCTCCTTCATTAACAATCTCTTGAACAATGGCAACATATCATGAAGCTTAATTAGATAACACATTTTTATATGTGAGTGACATGACATGTTGAAATAACTTTGATATAAATGAATTTTAGCCCAAGCGTACTAATGATATGATGCAATGTGTAACATGTAATAAATTGTCCTTATTTGCATCAAGACTAATAACATTAAATATCCTTGTTAAGCAAACAAGATTTTTTTTCAAATGTTCTTGAAATATGATACATTAGTTCATTCTTATATGTAATTGAGGTCCAAAAGGACATAAAAATTATAAAAACATTGTCCATTCCATTGAAAATAAAACAACTAGATTAAAATTCAATTGAAAAGAAATGGGATGTAAATTGGTGGAAAAAATATTGAAAATTTTATCATGAATATGATGTTCGAAAAAAAAAACTTAAAAAATATATGAATATAAAAAGACACCTTTTCACACCTTTTTATTTGAAAATGGGCTAAATAGATTTTGAGCTAGAATTTGGTAGGATAAAACATTAGGGGACATTATAGTCATCCTACCTAAACCAACTTTAATGAATCATTGTCAATAAAATTTGTTTAAAAATGCATCAAAGTTTGAGAATGAGATATGCAAATTGAACCTTAAATAATGATGCCAACAATCATTAACAAAATTGCACTAAAATAAACACAAGATGAATGCAAGATGAATTTTGTGAATGAAATGTGTACCAAGAGAGAGGCAAGATAAATGCTATGTTATGGATTCATGACAAAAATGTTAATATAGTAAACCCCCTTTATAATCATGCCCATTTTAATCACATTCTTGTTTGTGTCACACAATTTTTGGTAACCATCCATTTTAGTAAGAAACACCATTTTTTAGAGTCACTATCACATTCATTAATAACACAAAAATATTTGCAAAGCTTTATTTGTAAATGTGACTATAATGAGGAAAATCTAAGGCAAATATTAGGGTTTTGTAAATTGTAGTTCCCTTTGGCAATGTTAGTGTTCAAGTTGTGCAAATTAACAACAATGGATATAGTTGAAGAGAAAATAAAAAATAATTTTCTTATGCAAACAGATAAAAGATATGCGAACTTGTCAAGAAAACAAAAAAAATTAATTAAAAAAATATAGTTAACAAAATAAACATCGTAATAATTAAGAAGTTCAAATTCAATGTAAATCGTC